>Ga0209427_10005888_pt1 | contig 14043 bp, 11 predicted proteins | sample DeeMarSWOR136_30_FD_187465 | JGI IMG/M metagenome (GOLD analysis project Ga0209427, IMG submission 187465) | Marine sediment microbial communities from White Oak River estuary, North Carolina - WOR-1-36_30 (SPAdes) (version 2) | ecosystem: Environmental > Aquatic > Marine > Intertidal zone >... | reverse complement strand
ATACCTATTTTCAGGTCGTGGAGCTGCGTGGTTTCGAGGAGTTTTGCAAGGGAAGACCCATAGAGGAAATTCCTCGTATAACCACGCGTCTTTGCGGCGTATGTCCCTGGCCGCACCATTTAGCTGCCATCAAGGCTGTGGATATGGCCTATGGTGTTGAGCCAACCCCTACGGCAAAAAAATTGCGGGAGCTGGGGTACTGTGCCCATATGCTGCACAGCCATATAGCGCATATTTATGCGATGGCGGTGGGACCGGATTTGATTTGCGGCTGGGCCGCCGAGCCGGGAGAAAGAAACATCGTCGGCGTCATCAACGTCGTCGGACCGGAAATCGGTAAAACAGTCCTGACGAACAGGGCATACAGTGCACAAATCCAGGAGATTATCGGCGGCAAGGCTACACACCCCATATTTGGTCTGCCTGGCGGAGTGTCGCAGCCGCTGTCCGAAGAGAATAGGGACAAAATCGCAAAGTGGGCGGATGAACTCGTTGAGTTCGGCAAGTTTTCTCTGCAGGTGGTTGATGACTTCATCCTCAAAAACAAACAGCTTGTGGATGTTGTGGTGAACAAGGAGTTGTTTTACCACGAGACCTATTATATGGGGATGGTGAATGAGAAGAATGAGCTTAATTTCTATGACGGCGATATTCGCATCATCGACCCTACCGGTAAGGAGTTCGGTAGATTCGGCCCGGAAAACTATCTCGAACATATGGCCGAGCACGTAGTTCCGTGGAGCTATTTAAAGATGCCGTACCTGCGGAAGGTGGGCTGGCACGGTTTTAAGGACGGAGCCGACAGCGGTATTGTGCGGGTTGCGCCGCTGGCCCGATTGAACGTGGCTGATAAAATCCCCACACCGCTGGCTCAGGCGGCGTCGGAATACTTCTTTAAGATACTGGGTGGAAAACCTGCTCATTACACACTGGCGTTCCACTGGGCCCGCGTTATCGAGTGCGTTTACGCTGCTGAACGGCTCAAAGAGCTTGTCAACGACCCTGAAATTACCTCTAAGGATGTTCGGAACATCCCCACCGACAAACCTACGGCGGGAGTTGGTATCATTGCCGCACCTCGCGGCACTCTGATGCACCATTACGAGTGTGATGACGATGGTTTTATCAAAAAACTTAATCTGTTAGTTGCCTCCAGTATTAATTACCCGGCGATGAACCTGTCGATGAAAAAGGTTGCCAAGGCCGTCATTCACAAGTCTGAGGTCAGCAACGGGATACTGAATATGCTGGAGATGTGCTTCCGTGCGTATGACCCGTGTTTTTCCTGCTCGACGCATGCGCTGCCGGGCCAGATGGCTATGGAAGTTAATATCTTCGACAGTAAAAAACAACTGATAAAAACCGTAAAACGCAGCGAACCGGACAAATGAAAACTCTGGTCCTTGCCCTCGGCAATCCGATACTCTCCGACGATGGTGTGGCTCACGAAGTGGCTGACCGTCTGGCGCAGTGTCTGCAGGAGGCGGGGGAGATCAACAGCGGGGGAGTCGATATTATCAAGTCTTCGGCGGCGACAATGGATATCATCAACCAACTGGCGGGGTATGAGCGATTGGTGGTGATTGATGCTGTACAGCTTGGCTCTGTGGCGCCGGGGACGGTGCACCGTTTCAGTCTTGACGACTTGGCCGATACCGTGCGGATAAGCAGTCCTCACGACATAAATTTTGCGACCGCACTTGGGTTGGGTAAAGAATGGGGATACGATATCCCCGAAGATATTCGCATCTATGGTATCGAGGTCAAGGAGCTGTTAAGATTTTCTGAAGGGTGCACGCCCGAAGTTGCCGAATCGCTGGACTCAATAGTCGAGCAGATACTCAGTGATCTGATGAACTGAGTTGGATGATATGCAGGGCAGCTATCTTTGGTGTATGCGATGTTTCCTGGCCATCCTATTTCATTATAGAAAAAGGTTTGCGTAGGGTGGTATTGTTTTATACGATATCGGCAATAACCAATGCGCATAGCTTTAGGACAATTTAACGCTGTGGTGGGTGATTTGCCCGGCAATGCCGAGCGGATGCGCGATATATACGCTCGTGCCGTTGCACGTGATGTGGATTTGCTGGTATTTGGCGAATTAGCTGTTTGCGGCTATCCGCCGGAAGATTTGCTATTGAAGGAACATTTTTTGACAGATGTTTCGATGGCCGTGGAGAAGCTTGCTGCCGATTGCCCGCAGGCCACCATCGTAGCCGGTTTCCCCGAAGTATATGAGGGGAATTGTTACAATTCTGCCGCTGTACTTCAAGCCGGGAGGGCAAGTAAAATTTACCGCAAGGGCAGACTACCCAATTCCGGCGTGTTCGATGAGCGAAGATATTTTCAGCCTGGCACACAGCCGCTGGTAATCAATGTGGGCGGGCTCAGCGTTGGTATCACCATTTGTGCCGACATCTGGGACATCAAATGGCTGAGCAATTTCCTCAGCAGTGTCGGCACAATCCAAATGATTGTAAATATCTCTGCATCACCGTTTCATACGGGCAAAAGCGAACAGCGAAAGACAGTAATAAGCCGATGTGCAGAGAATTTTAACTGTGCTGTTTCGTATTGTAACCTTGTTGGTGGGCAGGATGAGATAGTATTTGACGGCTCAAGCTGCATAGCCGATTCTACCGGGAAGATCGTGGCTTGTGCCAAGGCATTTGACGAGGATTTGCTGATTGCTGATATTGTTGATACCGACGGCGGCCGGCTCGAGGTCAAACCGCTACAGACAATGGCTGCCAGGAGTCTTGAGCCAATCGAGCAGATTTATGGCGCCCTGGTGCTGGGAACAGGAGATTACGTTAGAAAGAACGGTTTTACAAAAGTTCTGCTCGGTCTCAGTGGAGGTATAGATTCTTCCGTTACCGCCGCCGTGGCCGTTGCGGCTTTGGGTGCTGAGAACGTTGTCGGTGTTACAATGCCCTCGAGATTCAGCAGTGGCCAGACGATATCCGACGCTGGAAAGGTGGCGAAGAATCTTGGCATTGAGTTTTTGACCGTCCCGATTGAGCCGCTACTTGGGCAGTTCAACACGGAGTTAGAACGGCTCGACGGCTGGGACGACCAAGGTACAGCCTATGAAAATCTGCAGGCCAGGATTCGCGGCTGTATTTTGATGTCACTGAGCAATCAGTTCGGGTATTTAGTGCTGACAAGCGGCAATAAAAGTGAGACTGCGGTCGGCTATGCCACTCTTTACGGCGATACGGCCGGCGGCTTTGCCGTGTTGAAAGATGTACTGAAAACCGTTGTTTATAAGCTGGCTGAACATATAAACAAAATATCCGGCCAGCAAATTATACCGCCTGATGTGCTAAACAGAGCGCCGAGTGCCGAGCTTAGAGAAGGTCAAAAAGATACTGACCAACTGCCTGACTACGATCTGCTCGATAAAATCCTCAAGGATTATCTGGAAGAAGACAAATCCGCAGGACAAATCGCTGAGGCTGGGGTGCCGAAGGATGTGGTGGAAAGTGTGGTTCGTATGGTTGACAGGAGTGAATATAAGAGGCGACAATCACCGCCGGGAGTAAAAATTACGCCAAAGGCCTTTGGCAAAGACAGAAGAATGCCAATTACAAATCGCTACAATGGCTGCAGTAATACAACGTAATTTCCTCTGGCAACTATTCTGCGGGGTGGCCGAGGCAAATTATAAGCAGCGGCTCGGCGTCAGGCGGCAGTTTACAAAGTCTGCCCACTTGCTCTATATCAAATGCACCAACCGGCACAGCACCCAACTGCAAACTAACAGCCTGCAGCAAAATATTTTGAGAGATGTGTCCAGCTTCCAAGAGCATATATTTTCTGGCCTTATTTGTGTATTTGACTGCGAGTTTTTTCTCTGAGCCGACAATAATAACGTTACAGGCGGCCTCGGCCACCACCCTTTGCCCCAACGCTGCTTCCGACAGTGGGCCGCGTAAATCGGCGGCGGCCAGTTGCTCCAAACTGTGCTGGTGTGGATTGTAAACGAACATTGCCTCCTGTGTTACAAAATACAACTTTATCGGGTAAAGTGCACCGGCAGATGGTGCCGTTCGAAGGCCTCTTTGCTTTTCTGTTATGCCCTGTCCTGCCCACGCAAGTTGTCCGATCTGTTCGGTACTAAATTGTTGGCTGGTAAACCGGCGCACGCTTCGTCGCGTGGCCAGGGTCTGCTCGAAACTTGTCGGCCCTGTCAATCGCGGTTCTGAAAGAGACACTGTTTTAAGCGACGAGACTACAGACTCGTGTTGTCCCAGGCAAACAGCCGCCAAACCAATTAAAATTATTGTAAAAATTTCCAAGCGTTTCATTTCTCTTACCCTTTCAATCGGTTCTTAAAATGGTAAATTATTTATTACATCATAAGGTGATTTCTGCTAAAATTAAAGAATAAGCCCGTAAAAATCGAGATATTATTATATTAGCGATCCCCTCAAATGGGTATGATTTTTCAATAAACGTATTCAGGTGATTCTAATGGTTTTATCGCGTCGACATAAGGTGGGTGTAATCTCACTGTTGATTTATTGGCCAACCATCTTTGTTCTTACCCATATACCCATCCCGCAACTGGTTCGCATGGCTGGCGTGTCCGATAAAGCTCTTCATTTTATTGCGTATATGGTTTTGGTTGTCCTGGTGTGGTTTGCAGTCAATCCCTACCGGAAAGTGAACTGGCGCAGGGCAGCGGTATGGTGGATACTGTTTGTAATGGTGTGGTATGGGGTGATTGATGAATGGCTTCAGAGCTATATGGGGCGCGGTGCTGATGTCAGGGACTTTCTTGCCAACCTTTCAGGAACGGTGGCTGGTTTGATTATTCTCTCGCTTGTGGGCTTCTGGTATGCGTTGTTTGCAGTAACGGGTATTTGCATTTTTTCCCTGACAAATTTGACGCGGGTAAATCCGGCGGATTTGGTGCCGGTAATGAATGCAGCGTTTCATTTATTTGGCTATGGATTTTTTACTATGCTGTGGATTCAATGTATGCGGCATTGTCTGTCGATAAAGCCTGTCCAACCAAAATGGCTGATAATGTCGTTGTCTGTTCCAGTGGGTTTTCTGGCAGCGGTGGGACTATTTTCTGCAGTTGCCGGCAATGGTTTCAGATTGCAGGATATAGTTATGGGTACGGTGGGCATCGCAGGCGTGGTCGGCACAATTTTTTCGATGGCCTTACTTCGTCGAACCTCTAATCGGTAACTTTCACCCGGCGGCGCTTAAGGCCTTCCGTGAGGCCGGCTGGATAATCCCGGACCGTCTGGTCGTAATCATCAAACCAGTAAGCATTCGGATTGCTTTTAAAGACCAGGAAACGGCCGCTATCCTCATCTCTGGCTGCCCGATGATATTTGAAATAGACCAGCTTTTTTGTTTTTCCGACGATTTCTATTTTTCCGCTTGAGTGTGACATTACAAACCACATACGCTTTGCCAGTCCGGAAACCTGTGCCTTGGCCAGTTCTATAATCTCATAAGCTGTCTCAATCGGTACGGTATAAGGTTTGTTGCCCATTGTCGGTCGGCACTGAAAAATGTAGTATGGCACGACGCCAATAAATGATAATCTTGCCAGCAACTCTGCAAGAACCGGCACGTTATCGTTGACACCTCGAATCAAAGGACATTGATTTGTTAATATCGCCCCCGTTTTTTGCAGCAGATTAACCGCTTTGACAGCAGTGGCGGTTAATTCTCTCGGATGCATAAAATGGTTCATTATGTATATTTTCTTTTCATCGGTGCTGTATTTAGCCAGCATCTCCAGCAAAGCAGGGTCGTCGGTAATACGATACGGATTAAACGTGGGCATCCTTGTTCCTATACGAATTATCTGAACGTGCTCAATTTCTCTCAGCGGCCGTATGATATTTTCAAGCTTGGAGGTAGTCAGAACCAGAGGGTCTCCGCCGGTCAACAGCACATTGGTTACCTCATGGTGCTGCTTTACGTATTCAATCGCAGCCGGTAGGTTACGCAGATAGTCTTCATCCGAACCGATAAAGACACGCTTACGGAAACAGTAGCGGCATATGCCGTCACAGACATTGCTTACCAGAAACACAGCGGTGGAATTGTATTTATGCTCCAGCCCCGGCATAACGGTGTAGGTTTTTTCGTTCGATGGGTCGAGCCTGCCCCATTCGTCAAGCTCGGAGATATGAGGGATTATAACTCTACGTATCGGGTCGTGGGGGTCATCCCAGTCAATAAGCGACAAATAATAGTCATTGGCCCTGAAGGAAAACTTAGCAGTAACCTGCTGAAGGCGGGTTTTCTCCTGCCGGCTTAAATGTTCCAACTGCTCTATTTTTGTCTTATATTTAACCTTCATTGTTCACTTTACCTTTTGTTTGGCTTTGGCCTCGTGTATATTCGGTCTGTGAATATTTTTTCTCATATATATTCTTACGTGTAAAAACGGCGGTGATAGTGGCCAGGATTATTTTGCAATCCAAGCCGAAACCAGCGGTTTCGACATATTCGACATCAAGCTCAAGCTTTTTCTCTCGTGTCAGTTGTCCCCTGCCGAAAATCTGTGCTAGGCCTGTAAGGCCCGGTTTTACAAGCAGTCGTTTTTTTTGTCTTTCGTCCCATTCCGCCATCTGCGAGACATATAAAGGTCTGGGTCCGACCAGACTCATGTCGCCTTTTAGTATATTAAACAATTGCGGCAGCTCGTCAAGAGAATATTCTCGCAGGAACTTGCCTATCTTCGTAAGTCTGGGGTCGGTGCCGGATTTTGGACTTGGCCCGAATGGGTCAACGTTGAATTTCATCGTGCGGAATTTGTAAAAGGCAAACGGCCTGCCGTTTTTTCCCGCCCTTTCTTGTTTGAAAACGACCGGCCCCTTACTGCTGATTTTTATTACAGCGGCAATGACAGCAAAAACCGGCAGCAGAACTATTGCCGCTGATAAGGAAACAAGAATATCAATAATGCGTTTGGCAATTTTGCCCACTGGTCCACCTGACACTTGTTTTTATCGCTTAAATGTCACTTAATTCACCATGATTTTCAATCTGCAATAGTCTTATTTATAACCTCGGTTATAGTGGTAAACTCGAACTCGTTCAGAAGTTTAACCAGTTTTTCTTCGCCTGTATTTCTATTTCTTTGCTGCATTTTGTGAAATTTTATTGCCTTGCATCTTTGTTTATAAGAAAGATGCTTTGTATCAAACTTTCTTACTTCGGTGTCAACCTCATATGGGTGCATATAAACTATTACCGGCCTGGTTTTTTGGGTGTGTTTTATTGCCCATTTTGTAAAAGCATATGGGAAATGCCTGATATAGCCTCCGCCGGCAGCGGGAAGAGCTTTGCCAAGAACAGTCACTGTTGACAATGGCACTTCAATAATACTGCGTCCGGACGGCAAATCGACTTTGCATATATCTTTACTAAATCCCGGCCAGCCGTATCGGCCACTCCCTATCGGATAAACGCTTGAGTCATATTCAAAACCTTCCTGTGACAAAACTTCCAGTGCCCACTTTGTCTGCGGCATTATGGAAAAAGCCGCAGCCCTGTGTCCGCGTACCGGGCCTGAGGAGATATCTACCAGCAGCTTCCTGCAATCCGCAACTTCTCGACGAAATTGGTTTTCAGTAAGTTTGAAAATCTGTTTGTGAGAGAAACCGTGAACACCTATTTCATGTCCATCTTCGGCAATTTCCCTTATAAGAGACGGGAACTTCTTCGCAACTTCACCAAGTATAAAAAATGTAGCCTTTGTATTATTGTCGGCCAGCGTTTCCAAAAACCATTTCGTGTTCCTTACCACTGCTTCGGTTGGTTCAATATCCTGATGCAGCCAGTCCCGCGAAAAAATACTCCAGTAATCCTCAACATCAATACTAAGCGCGTTTGACATAGTACTACAGTGCCATTTACTATTGGTTAAGGTCTGTAATTAGCATCACGGTAAATTGCGACTGATGTACGGACCAGCGAGGCGTGCCACCCATAACGGAAGCTTTTTCCACATTTGAACTTTCTTCCGGTATTTAGGGTTGTCGGGGCTGAGTATGGACAGCCGGTGCCCTGGTCGGACCCAGTACTGGTAGTTAAGCTGCACCGGTTTGGCGCGCCACCGTCGTTTAAACTCATAGTTTCCACTACCAACACTGGAACGACCGAAATCAAAGAGCTTTGCCCCGTGGTCGCAGCAATACTTGATGATGTTCCAGTACAGCAGCCGGTTAGGGTATAGGCTGTTAAACTTACTGAGGGTGGCCGAACATGGGATCTCTGCAATCCTGTTGAAGTGTGTTATCAGACCCGCACCAACGCACATATCCTCCAGTCGGATGACAAACAGCCTCACATTCTCTGGGAACATATCAAGCATTGCGGCCATAAGCTTTCGTGGATAGGCGGGTGTGCCCAGTTCATGCATTCTCCTCGAATAAATGGCGTAAAAATCGTCCAGCAGCTCCATAGCACCATCTACGACAACCAACCCATTCTTTTCGGCTTTCCGGGTCTGTTTGCGGATCTCACCTCTGACATTCTGCCATACCTGCTCTGCTCCTGCTTCGAGCTGAATTAACATCGTCAGCTTGTCCTCACGCAGGTGCAGATCATACGGCAAAGGCTTGATGTTTCGAAACTCTATGGACTCACAGTCCAGCTTCGTGGCAAGCTCGACGGCGTGGTTAAAGAGGGCGTTGCGGGCCTGGTCGGACTCCGCGAGCAAACCGCCGTAAGTGCTGAAGGCCTGAGATATCATACGATTGCCGAATAAAAAGTTTCTGACCTGCGTCAGCGGTAGCACGCCGCGTACCTGGCCGCTGTCACGTGCCACAAGATAAAACGTCCGATGCCCGGCTGCACGCACAACTACACTGGCCCAGGCGGGCAGATGGCAGATTCTACCCTCGGGACTTTGGGTAATAAACTCATCACAAGCAGGGTCAGGGGAATTAAGAATTGAAACTTCCATTTACAGGTTCCTGAATAACACGTTCTCTTTTGGGAAAATTATTGACTATCTCAGACAGGTACTTCCAAGCGACCCTGTCGAAGATGCTTACATCGTAGTTGATGGTCGAAAATATTTTCTTCATACGAATGAGCACTATAAGGTTGAAACCGGCTTTTTTAAGACCGCGGATAGAAGCAATATTACCCGGGTCAATGTCAACGAGGGCCTCGTGGATATCAGATTTTAACAGGGCCTTTGCCATATAACGGATGATGTTCGGGTACAGTCCTCGCCCACGAGCGGCTTTGACAGTGATGGCGTTGTACATCCAGACCTGATTTGGGTGCAGATTAAATTTCAGGTAGAGTTCGCGGAGATTTTTTAGGCCGAACTGAGCCCAGAAGTAACTGACGATTTTGCCGTTATCGAGCACAGCGAAGCAGCGGTCGCCCCGAAAAAATCTTTCCTGTAAACCGGCACGGCTTACATACATAACCTCCAGCATTTTGCTTATATCATCAACGGCCAGCTCCCTGATGTCGAGGTTGGGGTCGTGCTCGGCAGCAGAGTGCATATCGAGTCTGACTATGTAGCGGGCGGTACTTTCGTATAAAGGCTTGACCGCAACGCGCCACAATCTGCTAAGAAATTCACGGCAAGTATGGTGGCGAAGAAATTTCAAGACGTTTCTGATAAACTCCAGCATATCCTAATACGTGAATACGTTTCAAAGGTCCTGCTGTCGGCCGCTTACTTTTCCGGTCTTGTATTGCTCACAGGCCTGCTCAAACGTATCAGATAACTGCTTTGCAATCCTACGACGGTCGTATTTGGCATAGGCAATCTCTCGGGCACGACTGCCGATAGCTTTTGCTTCTTCGGGATGGTCGGCCCAATAAACAACTTTGTCGGCCAAGTTTTCCGGCTTATTTGGGTCCGCAAAAGTGCCGGTCTGGTCATTTCTGACCATTTCAATGGTTGTGCCGTCGAAGTTGACAATGGTGGGCAGGCCTGTAAACATATAATCAAATATCTTATTGGGTGTAACCAGTCTTTTGCGACCGACATTTCGCAGTAACATCAGGCCAATATTACAAACCGCTAAAATGGACGGCAGCTCGGTCTTGGAAACAGAGTCTATAAACCGGACATTCGACAGCTTCATCTCCTCGGCTCGTTGTTTTAGCCTGGGTTTTTCCCTGCCTTCACCAATCATCATAAACACTATATTGTCCCGGCTTCTCAGACAATCGGCCGCATCCAGAATGTAATCCAGACCGTTGCCCCATCCGTGCGCTCCCGTGTAGACGGCCACGGTCTTGTTTTCCAGATCGTATCTTCGACGAAATTCTTCATTGGGATTAAGCCGGCGGAAAAGGTCACCATCAGCACCCAAAAGTATTGTCCCCAGTTTCTCTTGCGGATATCCCCGCTCAATAAGCCTGTCTTCAAACCCTTTTGAAACCAGAAGGATTTTTGCGGCATGCTTGTATAGAAATGACTCCAAAACCGCCATCATTCTGATGGAAACGGATTTTTCCGTAGCCAGGCCGATAGTGATCCAGCCCTCCGGCCAAATGTCCCTGACCTCGAAAACAAACGGCACATTCCTGATTCGGGAGGCGATGTAACCCGGAATACCGACCGTCAGAGGTGTGTGCGTGGCGAAAATCAAATCCGGTTTACCGACCATCAGAGCGGCAAACGTGGCCAAGAAGGCAAACCAGAGAAAGGCCCACATCCGGCCCCAATATCCCTGGTAATTGGAATACGCAACGTTACAGACAATCACATCAAAACCATCCATACGGTACTTTCTAAACGGTTTGTACCAGGGTGGCTTCTCGAAGCCGCCTACATCAAGCACGCCGCAAACCATAGTCACCTCGTGCCCCATTTCCGCAAGGTGGTGACTTACATCATAGCTGCGAGTTCCGCTGGAACCCCTGGGTGTGCAAAAGTGTTGGTGAATGTACACTAACCTCACGGCGTACCTTCCTTCCAGATAGTAGTTTTAAACGCTATCGGCAATTGACCGTGTTTTGTTACTGACAGTGTGCATACAGGCTGTTTGCGACCGTAATAAAGTGATTCATAGCCTGCGTTCGGCTGTGATTTTAGGAGTTCAGATTTGCTCTCTTCACTATCACTTACTTCCAGGTACCATTGTCCCGCCAGTCGCAGCCGAAGTACGTTCGGGACCTTGTAAATCACCTCGGCTTCGCAAGGGAGGTGCCATCTTAATTCCAGTTTGTGCTGGTTTCGTCCGCTGAGTCGGTCAATAATTTCCCACCTGTCCTGCACGGCCACAACGCTTCGGGAGTGAATAACCCGCCAAGGAGAACGATTATAGGCCAGATGTGCGCCTTTGGATTCGGAGTGATTGACTTTGGTCTCGAATTTCAGGAGCTGTGCTGTGGGCCTGGGCAGCCACATAAATCGTGAAATCAGCCTTAATGGTGAAGCGTCATCGACTATGATTGTGTTGTGGGCCCAGATGGATTTGAAATAACCCTCAAGTTCCGGCTCATCCGGTGCGAAGTATTTATATGACCCACAATCCCTAAGGATGTTAATACCGTCGGCCCACAGGTCCAGATGCAGCGGGTCAATGTGGGCCACACGACTGCGATAAGAGTGGCAGCGGCTCATCGCCCAGGAATTTTTGCTTCTGATTGTGTAATAGCCTCCAGCGGTAAATTTTGTTGAAGTCCTTTCCCTGCTGACAACGGCGGCCTCGGATATCTGAGGACCAAACAGCCAGAGCAGGTCTTCGTCCCAAGGCCCCGGTTCATACAGTCTGGTGCCGTTTAATAAATAATGTACCGACTGAATGACAGGCCGATAATCAAGATAATCACAATTGTTAAGTGGTATAATCAGTGCCCCGTCATTCGCACCGTAATTGGGGACCCTGCCACCGGCTTCGTCCTGCATCTGATAAAGAAAATCAACGGCTCTGCCAGTGCGGGAAAGTAATTCGGCGCAGAACGAATCGCCGTTCAGTTGTGCCAGCCGAATGGTCCAAAGCAAATCCTGCAGCATCAAACGGTGATAATTCATCGAATGCTGAATATAGGAGCCGTCAGGATAAATTTGCTTTAATCCTTCATTGGTAAGTACCTTTTTGCCCAGTTTCACCCAGTGCCGCGAACGCTGAAATTTGGGAAACAGCACACCCGTAGTGTATAGTCCTGCGGCCTCGGTCAGTGAATGATTCGTGCGTGTGGAGACGGCATAATCGATGTTTTTTTCAATCCTGTCTGCGTGCACAGCAATTGCGGTGATAAGTTCTGTTTTTCTCTCAACGCTGCTGCCTTCGGCATCGGCCAATCCGTACAATGCGAAACACATTGCCATAAGACGGATAGCGCATTCCTGTCCGCAGGCATAATTCGGGCCGGTATTGGGCTGGTTGGCGTCCAGCCAGGATTCAAACAGCGACCAGAACTTGTCCACGTATTTATTATCGCCCGTGGCCGCGTAAGCCCGCACCAGTGTATATACCCAGGCAAAACGTGACGGTTCCCAGACGAACTTTATATCTCCGAGGTCGGGGTCGAATATATTAATGTCGCACCAGTGCCTGTCGGCGTCGGCACGTCTGCCAGTCGCCGGGTTTAAGAACCAGTCCGGCCCCGGGCCTAGGTCATAACTTTTATCGAAGAAGTATTGAAATTTATTTTGGCAAATTTCATCAGCCAGCAGAATAATTTTTTCTCTGTACCGATTATTAAGTCCCGGCAAATCACCGCTGTCAAAAAAGAACCGTCTGCCGTTTGCCCTGTGGTCCTGCAGGAAACATTGGGGCCTACGGTCAACATCGGGCCCGAGGCAATCGGCAAGGGATATTTGTGACCACCTCCGGGCGGGAAATTTGCGTTTTAACAACCCTGTTTTTTCGTGCAGAGCATATCGCGCACGAAACGCGCAGAAACCGAGGCCGTTACAGCGAATAATTTGGTATGCTTTTAATATCTTTTTCAGTTCCAATTTTCAAATATTAACAACACCCGCACCTTCAGCTGACTCAATAGCTGCAAAAGCGGCAAGGGTGACGTTTGCGATTTGTTCAAACGGTATTAAAGGCTGGCCGCCTTTTGCAATGCGCTCGACAAAACAGCGGAATTGAGCTTTATGACCTTTATCCTGGGTAAATAAATTCATTTTCTTGAAGTTGTTCCAGCCATATCCTCGAAGTTTTCTGAAATTGTCCAGTTTCAGTATTTTTCTATCGCAGAAAAGCTCAAAGCTTTCCTTCGGATAACTCTTATGACCGTTTGCAAAGTAATGTAAAGTTCCGATTGACCCATCTGCAAAACTGACTGTGATGCTGATTTTATCGTCGCGAACCTCTACGGCCGGTGTCTTCTCGATCATAGTTGCGGCCACGGAGATGATCGGACTGCCCGCAACATACTGCATAAAGTCGAGCCAGTGACATCCCTCACCGATAATCCGCCCTCCACCAATTGATTTGTCCTGAACCCACATATCCGGCGGTATGTAGCCGGCATTGATTAAGCAACTCATACACAGCGGCGTAGCTCTTGAAGCGGCCAGTGAGTGAATCTTTTCTGCATGTGGTGAAAATCGGCGGTTGAAACCAACCAGTAATTGTTGCGGTCTCGATTTTTCATAGGCTGCCTTGATTTTTGTAAGCTCTTGGCGGGTTAAGCATAACGGCTTTTCAACGTGTACATGTTTTCCTGTGTTTAAGGCCTCAATTGTCATACCGGCGTGAAGATCATGACGAGTGGTTATGAAAACAGTGTTTATCTGTGGGTCATTGAGTATTTCATGATAATCATTAGTGGCCTGTTCAAAACCGAACTTGCGAGCTGTACACATCGCAGTTACACCGTCAATATCAGCCACTGTTTTCAATTTAATGTCGATATTTTTGAGAGAAGGCAGCAGTGTCAGCTTTGCGAAATTTCCCGCTCCTATCAAGCCGGCGACAACCTTGCCGGCAGACGGTGATTTTATGTGTTTTGTATTTGTCTTGACAATTTTTTGTATTTCAGGCATCTGGTGAGGGTATTGTAGTATCAGTGCCATTTTGCCGGGTTCGTTAGCGAGTATATCATATGCTTTTTCGGCTTGTTCGA
>Ga0209427_10005886_pt1 | contig 14045 bp, 13 predicted proteins | sample DeeMarSWOR136_30_FD_187465 | JGI IMG/M metagenome (GOLD analysis project Ga0209427, IMG submission 187465) | Marine sediment microbial communities from White Oak River estuary, North Carolina - WOR-1-36_30 (SPAdes) (version 2) | ecosystem: Environmental > Aquatic > Marine > Intertidal zone >... | reverse complement strand
TGTTGCCCAAATCCCTGGAGCGAACAAGCATGCAGTGTTGCAGTCATGCAGTGCTGCGGTGCTGCAGTCGGAAAGAGGTTAGAGGCTGAAGGTAAGAATATTAAATGTCAACGTTCAAATGTCAAACGGCTGATAAGTAATAACAAAGGAACACCAGCACGATTCACGAACACGAGCCACGGACACGAAACTCATGGACACGAAAAACGAGCACGAGAATCAATGTCAAAGCTAAAAGTTGGGGAGCCCTGGAAAACTTGAAAAACAAACTGAGAGCGAAATGGGGTTTGGGCAACACCCTGGTAATGTATACACTCCAGATTGTGGATGGGGTTTTGGTGCCTATGTTTTTGTAATGCGTGTTGAGGCGAGGATATTTTGGACAGGTATTTGGGGGATTGGGCAGTCGTGAAGGGCACGTGGATGTGTCTTAATGGGGAGGCAAATCCCATAGTTTAACGCTTTGGGAGGGGAGAATGACTCCCCCCGCTTATCGCTCATTATGGTGCTTAAGATCCTTATGCCACTAATCCCTTCGAATTCATCAAGGACAATACTTTGTAAATACGGTATTCGCAGGTGGGAATCTTCCTTACCATCTGGGCGATCGTTTCACCTCGATGTAAACGAGCCCAAATCTCTCGGGCCAGATCCAATGTCTTCTCATCATTCCATAGAAGGATCTCCGATTGAGGAAGGAAAACTCGGTTGGCGTCCTCATAAGTGGTCTTCATCGCCTTCAATTCATCCTGCTGACGGGCTGCCTCCATCAACAGCCCCGTCGTTGAAGTGCTGATTTCCTCTGCATCCTCAAACTCCAATGGGGGTAAACCACCCTTGAAAGTAAAGGTATCCTGGACCGGAGACTGGAACAGCTGGTAAAAGGCCTCTTCCCCCCTCAAGTGGCTCAATTTCGCGAATAATACATCTCCTGCTTCGAAATAGAGCACCGCAAAGATTCGTTCCAACTGGCTGGTTATGGTAAGGGTTCCCGTTCTCTCGGAGTTCGTCAATGTTTGGATGATAAAGGGGAGATCGAAATATTTCAAATTTCCTGAAAGCTGTTGAGAGAGAGCTGCAGCCCGTTGCTTTCTTAACCCATCGTCTTGTTCCTCCGTATGAAAAGTCATTCTGGTATGGCCCATTTCGATAATATCTCCTCCTTTGATCCATTTTTTTCTTATCTTTCTCCCATTGACTCTTGTCCCATTGGTTGAAACCAGATCGTAAATGAAATATTTTTGTCCCTCAATCCTTATCTTTGCATGATGTCGAGATACGGCTTTATCCTTCAAGATGATATCGTTGTCAGAACTGTTGCCAATAGAGATGACCATTTCCTTCATTTCATATTTTTTTTCGGGCATTCCCAATTCTTCGATAAGCAACCACGCTGGGGAAATCGATGGAAGCATCAGTTCCGTTCCCACCTTTTCTCCTGAGAGGGGTTGTGCATCATCGAAGGAGAATGGCGTTACTTGAACAGTGGAGCCAATCTCTCTTTTTTCCTCTCGTTTCTGATCGTTAGAGAAAGGTCTCATATTAGCAACTATCCCATTCTCCTGTTCCTCCACTGGTTCTTGGGGAAAAACAATAGATGGCTCCGAAGTACATGAACATTCGCTCCAAAAAGGTCTTACGGACCTTTTACAACGTGGACATTTCCTCTTATGAAGAAAGAGGAAATAGATTCCTACAAAGATCATAACGATCGTGATGAAGAAGTACATGATTTATTCCACACCATTCACACTCAATAGAATCAATGGAAGGGATACATCTCTATTCCTCATAAAAAAACCGAATCACCAATTCACTTCGGCAACCCGGCTGTCTTTAGCAATTGTCGATTATTTTACTAACGAAGTTCTGCCGACGATCCCGTTAAGAACACTCACAAAATTACCTACCAGCCACTCACAGATTCCACACCTGGGATTCAAAGACCCGTGGCTTTCCGCCCCACCCTCACGGATGGTTTGGCTTTATCGATGTGTCTGATCTTAGCAGGGCAGAAAAATATGTCAAGGCAAAAACGAGATCGAACGATTTCTGATTGAAATATGCAAACTCATCCATGGTGGGTCTAAACAAGAGTTCTGATACAAACCAATCTTTCCGATTAAATCTTCGATGCAATAATCCATTATGATAATATTTACCCATGTAATATTTACCCATGAAATATTTACCCTGCCCCCCCTCTCTTGCATCTCCCTATTGAGTCCCTTTAACTGAGCCATCACCTCATCTTTGGTGATTATTCCCTTCTCCACGAGCAATTCAACCTACGCCTCAATCTTTCCAGAACATATCCTCTTTGTCATATATGGCCGATTCTCCATTTACAGGACATTTGAAGCTAAGGGTCATCAAACTGCTACTCTCAAATGACCTTTTGTCATCAAAGGGAATTGGGGAAGGATGTTCATCCTCACAAATCTTGCATTTGTAATAAACAGGCATTTCTTTTCCTTCTTTCGGGGATGAGAAGGTGTGAGAAAACCTTCTGTGTATGTTACCTCATGTGCTTATGGTAGCAAAGGGGAACAAGATTCGCAAGAAAAAGGCTGAGTCAACTATGACCTAGCTCTTTATACGAGCCGGAAGGTTTCTAACTGAAATGGTGAAATACGCCGATCCTCTATCCATACGAGATTTCTATCTCAAATCGATAAAAACTTGTTTCAGCTTAAATATCCAGCTATCTGCAGCTATCCATTAACGCTTATAAACACCATATTCTTTTGCGGTTTGAACCATGGCGTGAAAGTTATCAGGGTTTGCCTTGTCCACACTTACACCCATGGAAAGTATATAGCCTCCGCCGGGGGCGCAGGTATCGATAAGCCACCGGCAGTATTTCTTCACATCCTCCGGCGTGCCGGTACGCACGAGCGAGCCTCTGACGTTACCTCCTATGCAGGCATGGCCGCCAAGCGCCTTCTTGGCAAGGGCCATGTCAGTCTTTTCAAATACCCATACGACTGATCCCTTGGGTAGATCCTTTATATATTCCAACCGACGGTTGTATGTGCCGTCGACGACCATGGTAGGTACAAGGCCTTCTTCAATAATGCTTAATAACAGTTTTCGGAAAGACGGCCAGTAGAATTTTTCGAACTGTTTATCGGACATGAATGAATCATCACCCTTGTGCATGGGAATGAAAACAGTAGGACCTACTGAAAACTCGCTCATATCCTTTACCGACTGCAGGGTGAGGGGTATTATCCTCTCAATCGCTTCCAGTAGTTTTTCAGGCTGACGATACATATCCATAGCCGTTCCCTGGGTCCCGCGCAAAAGGTCGGCCACTGTATCAAAGGGAGCCAGGGCCATACTGCCTCCCGGGCTTGGGTAGCCCACTTCTTGGGTGATACGGTCGCATTCGGCTACAATACTCTGCCACTTTTCTATCTCTTTATTGGCTTTTTCAATGGCTTCGAACATAGTGCGGAAGTCCGGCATTCTGGCCGCGTCTAATATCTGATGGACAACGCCGTAAAAGGAGCTCAAGGAAGAGAGCTTTGTCATAGGTGCGAAGGCGCACCATGTTCGGGGAAGGAAATAGCGGAGTATGAAGTCGGCTGGGTTGTTAATGAAGGTGTCATATTCATCTGCCTTCATATATGTATCTTCGACGAACTGTATCATGGAGACAGTATCATCCAGACCGTGTCCGGGCCATTTGTAGAGTTTATAGCCGAGTGTATCATAAGCCCTACCGGGGAAAGCGAATCCTGCTCCGCCCGCTGAATCCGTGTCGAAATCAAAAACGAACTTCAAGTAGGCCTCTTTCATCTTTTCATAATCGTATATTACAGCCTTGAGATCGAAGCCTGCGTAATAGGCCGGAAATGAACCAGGTGGTATCTGACAGGGAACTCGGTCAGGCTCCTCTAACTGAATAGCCTTGATGATTCTTGTTGCCCGGGCCCTGTATTTCTCCTCAGCCTCTTGGTTTATGAATGTAATACCCGGGGGATTGAGCCACTTCTCAAAGCGCTGCTCGCGCCTTTCCTGCCAAGTCATCTCCGTCCACTTCTTGTTTACTACCATATACGGGAAACCCCCTTTTTATTTCACGACGTCCGATACGTTTATTACCGAGAATTCCTTTTATCTCAATACATTATCCCTTTTTTTCCCCAACTTTCGAGATAAGGTCTGCTCGCCTTAGCCCCAATGGTCCAAACCGCTTTGTGGCTTACGCGGAAAAAAGTCCTATTATCACAATATCGCCAATCGTGCTTCCACTCAAACCGAACACCGGTGAGGCGATGGTATTAAGCCATGGTCTTGTCTCTCCAAGTTCAAGGGTAAACCCATCGCGACGGCAATCTTCCAGCTCCTTCATAAGTCTTTTCCGGTCAAACCGGTCAGGTTCTCCATAAAAATAGAGATAATTTTTACTTCAAGAGATTATCCAGTTCATTCCTGCTCAGGAATGCAGCAATAGCTGTGCAGCTAGTGCCGCTGTCCAGGGGAATTGCAGCCCATCGGCAGGGTAAGGCGGGAGTGAGAGCTTTACGAGATTACCATGCTGACATTACGTAAGCATGCCTCTCTCAGCAAGCATTAAAGCTCTATTTCCTTTAAATCCGTAGCTGTCGTAACCTTAGCCTCGGTAAGACTTTGTACTTCGGGAACAGTCCAGCCAGGGGCTATCTCCTTAAGAACGAAACCCTCTTTGGTCACTTCGATGACAGCCAAGTCGGTGACGATCAGGCTTACGCACTGCTTGGCCGTCAGAGGGAAGGTACAGTTTCTGACCAGGCGTGGCTCTTCTTTTTTTGTAGTATGCAGCATGGTAATGATGACTCTGCTCGCACCAACCGCCAGATCCATACCTCCTCCCATGCCTGTGGCGGGACGGCCAGGCCGTCCCCAGTTGGCCAGGTCACCCTTTTCGGAAACCTGGTAAGCCCCGAGGACCACAATGTCTATGTGGCCCCCTCGTATCATGTCAAAGGAAGCGGCGCTGTCAAAAAAGCACATGCCAGGAGCGACGGTAACCGGCTGGTCAGAGGCGTTAATCATTTCGTAGTCTTTTTCTTCGTCGGTGGCTAAACTTCCATAGCCTAATATTCCGTTCTCACTCTGAAAGAAAATGGTTCTCCCCTCGGGGATAAGATTGGCACATAAGCCAGGCATACCGTAACCCAGGTTCACGACCGAGCCATGGGGGAACTCCCTGGCTGCCCTCAAGGCAATCGTCTGTTCATCCAAACGGTCCTTCAATTCGGCACCTCCACAATACGGTTCACGTAGACATGAGGGGTAACGATAACCTCCGGGTCTAGCTGCCCGACCGGTACCAGCTTATCAACTTCGACAATGGTGACCTTAGCCGCCGTAACCATTACCGGGTTAAAACACCTGGCCGTTCTTCGGTACACCAGGTTTCCAAGGGTATCAGCTTGGTGTGCCTTAATCAGGGCGAAATCGGCAGTAAGCGGCAATTCCAGGATGTATTCTTTGCCACCGATGACTTTCTTCTCCTTGCCTTTCTCGACAACCGTGCCTACCCCCACCGGGGTATAGAATCCTCCCAGTCCTCCGGCGCCACAGCGTATCCTCTCCGCCAAAGTGCCTTGTGGCACCATCTCAATCTCAACCTTTCCTTCATTGTACAACGTCTCAATAGGAGAGGTGGGCGGCATACCACCCAGGGCTGGTACTGACCCGATGAATTTCCTGACCTGCCCGTTCTCGAATATGATTCCAAGGTCCTGGTATCCCCCTGGTTTTATTCGCTTACTTAATTCAAAGCCCACGCCACCCATATTGGCGATTGCTGTCAGGTTCTTGGCCCCCTGTTTGGCGAGAGCCACAATGAGGTTTATGGGCAGTCCACCGAAAGACCCGAAGCCTCCGACCATTATGGTAGCACCATCAAAAATATCGGCTACCGCCTCGTCACAGGTATTGAATATCTTGTCTGTCGTCATCCCCTTATTTATCACAACCCCGCCCTCTGAGGACTATGCTGGGGAAGGTATTACTCTTGAGAAATCATGTTCATCACAAGATGAATATTGTCAGGTGGTGTCTCCCCCAACACCTTTCAGTCAGTGATAAGAACTCGCTTTTTGATAGGGGAAGTATAGGAGAAATGGAGGTGTATGTCAACTTTTTTAGTGCATACGCTCCATCTTGTGGATGGGGCCTTGGTGCCGATGTTTTTGAAATGAGTGTTGAGGCGAGCATATTTTGGACGGGTATTTGAGGGTTGAGTAGTCGTGGAGGGAACCTGGATGGATCTCAATGGGGAGGTTAATCCCATATGTTAACGCTTTTGGGGGTTGTGATTGATTCCCTTTTGCTTATCGTTCATTATGGTGTTTCAGAACCAACGCCCCCCTCTGCCCCCAACGTCCCCCTCTGACCGACGATTCAAAAATTGTTGCCTAAAGCGCTCACTTGCCATAATGCTTGTGCGTGAAAATAATCTCACGTGGAAGATGGGTTAATTATCTCAAATGGTCATTTTTAGAAGACTCAGTGGATTATCCACAAATATCATATTTTTTTCATCGTCAGTTATATCCATTGCTTCGATGGCGTTGATGGTCTGCCGGTAACTTCTAAAGCCAAAATAATGGTCGCCTAAAGGCATATCTGCTCCAAAAACTATATGGTCGGCGCCCCAGAAATGATAAGCTAACATCAAGGCAGGGGTATTCCCGTGAATAGCTGTATCGTTATAGAACATCTTGTAATATTCGATTGGCAGCTTGGTGAGTCCTTGCATGTATTCACCATAGTCATGATAGCGTACACTTCTCTGGCTGTAATGTTGCACTATTCTCTGTTCATAATAGGGCACCATTCCACCTAGGTGATGGGTAATGACCTTCAAGTTCGGGTATTTTTCCAAAATTCCACTGAACACTAAGCGTGTCATCGCCACGGTAGTCTCGTACGGCCAGCCAAAAGTGCTGGCTATCGCGTACTTCGATTCACGTTCAGTTGAATAGTCGGTAAAGTCATTACCTCTCCAGGGATGGATATAAATTGGCAAATCATATGTAGCCATCTTCTGGAAAAGTGGCAGAAATTCTGGTGAATCCAAAGGCTTCCCATTGATGTTGCTGTGCAAATAGATACCTCTGAATCCCAATTCATTAATGGTCCGATCGGTCTCCTTGAGAGCCGCTTCGATGTTATTCATGGGAAGTAAGGCGATAGCGGTCAGGAATCTATCCCGATATTTCAGTACGAGTTCCGCCATCTCGTCGTTAGCCAGCTTGGCCAACTCTACTGATTTTTCAGCATCTGCGAAGTCCTCCAGTGGTGGGACCGGACCAACGGTCAGCACCTGAACTATGTGCCCAAATCTATCCATTATCCGGAATCTCTCGTCCATGTCAAAAAGCGGTGGCACATTACCCAATATCTGGTTGTAAAATTTTGGATAGGCTTTACGGATAGCTTCGGTATACTTTGGTGGTGAGATATGAGAGTACGCATCAATCCTTATTGAGTAGGTATTTCCCATTGAGTATGTATTTCCCATTGAGTTTATATTTCCCATTGAGTATGTATTTCCCATCACGTTTTTCCCTCCTTTAGTCTTTTCCCCAATTCTATCAACCTTTATTTTTAATTTCAATGAGTGTTGAGACGAGCATATTCTGGACGGGTATTTGAGGGTTGAGGAGTCGTGGAGGGAAGCTGGATGGATCTCAATGGAGAGGTTAATCCCATACGTTAACGCTTTTGGGGGTTGTGATTGACTCCCTTTCGCTTATCGCTCATCATGGTACTCCAGAACCAACGTTCCATATTTTATTACTTTGTCAAAGTTTTTTTTATCGGCATCCCCCTTTGGAAAAGAGAATTAACCCTTGACAAGGAAATACATATCATTGTAATAAAATACATAGGGTCTTAGTATATGTTTAAAAGTTCACTATACTGAACATAAGTTGGAAGATGAGGAAGCTTACCATGGATCTATCACTTGTTTCTCGCAATAAGGAAGGAGGGTTGTTATGGCAAATGAGGGAAAAGGACTTTCAACAGCTGAGAGTCTGCGTAAAACTCGTACCTATGGCAGGGTGAGGTGCCATAATCCCAGTTGCATGGCAAGACTTGATCCGGAGCCTGGGGCAAGCCAGGCAAAATGTCCTAAATGTGGTATGGAATGGAGGATCGCTTGGGTAAAGAAAGGTTTTCCCCGCATCAGAGGTCCGGTATGGGATGTAGATACGAAATTAGCAGAAGAGGCGCTCGCAAAAAAAATGAAGAAGTCAGACAAGAAATCAGCAGAAGAAGCGCAAGCAGGAAAAACAAAGGAGGAAAAGCAAGATGGCCCTAAATAGGAAGATAGCGTATATTGATCTCTCCACAGGCAAAATAGAAGTAAGGCCTATTCCGCTTGAGGTACGGAAAAAATTCTTGGGAGGCCGGGGACTGGATGCGTATTTGTTATACAATCATACGGAAAAAGGATGTGACCCCCTTGGTCCGGATAATACGCTCATGGTAAGCGGTGGAATTTTATCTGCCACCTTGGCTTCAGCATCAGCCAGATTCCATATGATGGCTAAATCCCCGCTGGGAGGTTTGCTGGGAAGTGCTAACGGAGGAGGCTTCTTTGCTCCTGAATTAGCTTGGGCAGGTTTTCATCATCTCGTCATCAAGGGTAAGGCCTCAGAACCGGTCTACCTGTGGATTCATAATGGCCACATCGAGATTCGTGATGCAACCCACATTTGGGGAAAAACGGTTCCAGATACACAATGGGCGATCCGAGAAGAGTTGGGGGATGAGGACATAAAGAGTCTGGTCATTGGTCCGGCAGGTGAAAATCTTGTGAGGTTTGCCAATGTCATGACTGGGATTAAAAATTCCGGTGGAAGAACCGGAATGGGGGCGGTCATGGGCTCAAAAAACTTAAAGGCCATTGCTGCCCGAGGCACCATGGATATTAAAATTGCCCATCCGAAGGAAGCGCTCGATTTTAACAAGCGCTTCATTGAACAAATCACGACTGCTAAGGTTAACCAAACCCAGGGAACCCTCGGAACCCCTTTTATTTGGGGAGCTACTAACTCTTGGGGAGGTATCCGAACCAGAAACTTCCAGTATAACCAAATGCTCTATTGTGACGAAATTGAGCCCGAAGCAATTGACGACAACTGCGCCGAAACGATAGGGCCCTATCATATGGCCGGTTGCTTTGGTTGCCAGGTCCACTGCCGGGCCCAGTATAAGATTCCTTCCGGACCTTATGCAGGAAGATATGATGAAGGGCCGGAATATACTTCCCAGGGCGCCTTTTGTGGTGAACCAGACGTCGCAAGCTTGGAACACCTGTTAGCGGGAAACCATTTGGTTGATCAGTGGGGTTTAGATAATCTGGAAACCGGAAGCCTTATTTCCTGGGCCATGGAGCTTTATGAGCTGGGAATTCTCACCGACAAAGAGACGGATGGCTTGGATTTGAGGTTTGGCAATGGTGATGCGATGTTAGAGATGATCCGACGTATCTGCTTTAGGGAGGGCTGGTTGGGTAATGTTTTAGCCGATGGGGGAATCATCGCCTCCGAGAAGATTGGAAAGAACTCTTTTGACTACCTGATTCAGGTCAAAGGGGTAAGCAATCTTCACTCTGATGAGAGAGCGACACCCGCCCTTGCGCTTAATATTGCAACGGCTTCCCGTGGTTCGGACCATTTACGAAGCCGGCCTGCTATTGACCTATACCATTTGCCAGAAGAAGTGTTGAGAAAAATCTACAGTAGCCCAGTACCTTACGATGGACCATTGAGTTCAGAACATACGGAGTATATTGGTAAGCCGTGGCAAGTCTTCTGGCAGGAGAACTGCTATATGGGCGTGGATTGCCTGGGTATCTGTAAGTATCACACCACCTTCCTGGGTGCTACGCTTCCCAATTTTGAAGATTGGTCGAAAGTGCTTTACTACAATACGGGTCTAGAACTCTCCCCTCGAGATATCTGGGATGTTGCTGTGCGAGCTAACATGGTGGAGCGGTTGTTTAACCTCCGAGAGGGTTTAACGAGAGAGGATCTCAAGAAAGGTGATATGCTCAATCACCGTTACTTTGATGAGCCCACACGAAGGGGTGCACCCGATGTTGTCGGCACGGTGATTGATCGGGAAAAATTCAAGAAGATGATTGATGAATTCTATGAATATAAAGGCCTTGATCAGAATGGCGTTCCGAAGCCTGAAACGCTCAAAAGGCTTGGCCTTGACAAGGAGCCATCCCACCTATTGTAATGACTCTGAAAGGAGAGAATGAATGGAACCCATGGGTAAAGTCCTACAAATAGATTTCGAGAAGTGCACGGGCTGCAGGCTTTGTGAGCTTGTCTGCTCTGTTTTCCATGATGGCGTCTCAAACGCTGCCCGAAGCCGGATTAAGGTGATAAAATGGGAGTCAGAGGGGGTTTATATCCCTATGGCCTGCCAGCAGTGTCAGGATGCTCCCTGTATGATCATCTGCCCTACGAATGCCATTTACCGGGATGAAGAACTTAACCGGGTCATGGTAAATCAAGATAAATGCATTGGCTGCCGGTCCTGCGTAGCGGTCTGTCCTTTCGGCGCAATGAATTTTAACGTTATTGATCGGAAGGTCTTTAAGTGCGATTTCTGTGACGGAGATCCGCAGTGCGTTCGCTTCTGTGACGTCAAGGCTGTGGAGTATGTAGAGGCTGACCGGGTGAGTATCTCCAAAACGAGAACTGCCGCAGAGAAAATCACTACTGCTCAAAAACAGGCTTTAGCCTTAGAATCAGAGTTACCCTGAGACAAATCGATCTATAGTCAACGACAATAAGAAATGATATACCCTCTCAGGTTTATACCAAATTGATAGGAAGTCGCTTTGTGAGCGACTTCCTATCAATTTGGTATATCAGTCCAGCAGGTTCTGGGGAAGACTCCTTCGATTTCTGCCGGGTAAGAGCGAACCATGCGGTACATCATCAGCATCGAATCCAAAACATGCACGGGTTGCCGAATCTGTGAAATAGTATGTAGTCTCAGTCACACCGGTGCCTGCTGGCCCGAACGGGCAAGACTCCGGGTGGTATCAGAAGAGACGGACGGGCGGATTGACAGCGTCCCGGTTCTTTGCATGCAGTGTGAGGTTCCGGCCTGCAGGCTGGCCTGCCCAACCGGCGCAACCTTTGAGGGAGGGCCTGCTGGTGCGCTCCTGGTGGCCGCAGAGAAATGCATCGGCTGCTCTGCGTGTGTATGGGCATGCCCATTTGGGGCATCAGAGCTGGATCTGGTGACAGGGGTGGCCCACCGGTGTGACCAATGCGATGGGGATCCGCTTTGTGTGAAGCACTGCCCCACGGGTTCGCTGAGGTATGTGCCGGAAGACCAGTTAACGATCGCAGAGCAGCGGCGGAAGTTGGAGGCGTTCATCAATATCCAGCGGATGATTCGGGGCTGAGAAACAAAACATGAAGGGCGACTACCTCTATGCAGGGAAGATCCTATGGGTGGACCTGACCCAGAGGAAGGTCTGGACTACACCGACAGCCGCCTATGCAGGGAAGTTCCTGGGTGGCAAAGGAATCGGCGTCCGAATCGTATGGGAGAAGTCGAGCCTCCCATCCATCGATCCACTGGGACCCGATAACGCGCTTAGCTTTAATACAGGCCCGCTTACCGGCACCATGATGCCGGGCTCTGGACCTTGCAATGTCTCCAGTAAATCGCCACTTACCGGTCTCCTCAGTGTGAGTAGTTTCGGAGGCTCGTTTGCTCCGGAGCTGAAGTACGCCGGTTATGATCACTTAGTGATCACCGGGCAGGCGAAGGAGCCGGTCTACATGGCAATCGACAATGGGAATGTGACGATCCGGTCGGCGGCTGACATCTGGGGACTGGACACCTATGAGACACCGAAGGCCCTGCGTAAGGAATTGAAAGACGAGGAGATCAAGTGGGCGTGCATCGGGCCAGCAGGAGAGAAGGTGATCCGCTTCGCCACAATCATCGGCGAGTTGAGGGATTCAGCAGGACAGACCGGTCTTGGCGCGGTCATGGGCTCGAAAAAACTGAAGGCGGTTACCGTGCACGGGACAGGGGGACTTCACGTTGCCAGACCAGAGCGTTTTTACGAAGTGTGTGCGCGCACACTCGAGGCACTGAAGATGAGCAACCCCGATAAAACGATCTCGATTCAAAGCTATCGGCGAGATGAGGAGCGCCAGAAGACGACCTGCTTCAGTTGCCCGACGCGCTGCGGAGAGGAATACGAGACCTCGGCCATTCGGGATGGCGCTATCTACTATAAATGGTATGCCGAGATGGCGAACAAGATCGGCGTCCGTGATATGACGATATGGCGGGAGTTGGCGCTATCCATCAACAAGTACGGGTACGATGCCGCTTCCTTGGGCGACATAACAGCCTGGGTGACCGAATTGTTCGAACAGGGCATCATTGACGAAAAGGATGTCGGCTTCCCACTTGCAAGGGGTAACAGCGAGGCATATCTAAGACTGGCGAAAACCATTGCCAGACGCGAAGGGTTTGGAGACATCCTCGCAGAGGGTTTGATGCGCGCTGCTCGCTCGATCGGCCGCGGGTCCGAGAAATACACCATGCTCACATACGCGGGCGATAGTAAGGAGGTCACAGGGAGATCGGCTCAGTTCTATGGACACTTCGCGGAGGAAATTGCCGGTATCCAGTTGGCTTTCCCTGTGGAGGACGCGGGCAAGGCAAAGATGATCGCCGAGGCCGAGGATGCGATCGGGAGGACCGAAATCATTGGAAGCTGCAAGTGGCACACGGAGCTCAATGGTCTGCCATTAACATCGGACGTGCACGCTGAGGTGCTCTCGGTAGGTCTAGGCAAAGAGATAACCGCTAACGAACTATCCGTTTACCAACAGCGGGTGCGTCAACTCGAGCGCGCTTTCAACTGTCGGGAGGGACTTCGGCGAGAACACGACACCCTTCCCGCACAGTATTTTACCGATTTGGCGCCAGATGGCCATCTCGTTGGCATTACAATGGATCGAAGCACTTTCGAGGTGATGAAGGACCGTTACTACACGTTGCGCGGCTGGGACCTGACCACAGGGGTGCCTACGCGCGCCACCCTGGAGTCTCTCGATCTAAAGGATGTGGCAGACGATCTCGAGAAAGGGAATGTGAACTGATATATTCCATTCCCGCCTACCGGCAGACAGGGAAAGGGTAGGCAATGGTTCTGAAGGTTGGATTTATTTACATTGATCTGGCGGTGCTCGGCTATCAGGTAGCTAGTGTGCTCTTCGTAGCCGCGTGTCTATACCGCTTTATCGTTTGGCTTCGCTACCCACCGAACCGGACCCTGTGGAGAAGGTCGATGCAGGCCTCTCAACACCGAAGCTGGAAAGCAAACCTCGCCACCCTGATCAGATCCGCGGTCACCCGTTTGCTGTTGCAGACCTTCATTGTGAGACGTGGCTGGCTGCGCTGGTTCACCCATTTTGCCATCTTTTGGGGAGTGGCGGTAGTCAGCGCCATCTGTTTTGCCCTCGCCTGGGGTTGGATGAGCTTCTCCCTGGTGGACCAGCAGACCTACTGTGCCCGTATGTTCGACATCCCATTGATCACGTTTCGCGTTGGCAGTCTTACCGCCTTCCTCGCCTTCAATGCGATCAATTTGGGGGCGCTGCTGTTGCTTCTCGGGCTCGTCCTCGCCTTTTGGCAACGTTTCAAGATGCGGTCGCTCGAAAAAGCAGAACGACTGGGAGACCATTTCAGCTCATTATACCTCCTGCTTGCAGTGACAGTGAGTGGCTTGTTGCTCACGGTGAGCTATAAATTCTTCGATGGCATTGGACATCGTCAGCTGGTGGTGCTGCATGAAGCGATCGTTATTGTGGGGCTGATCTGGGTGCCGTTCAGCAAGCTCTTCCACTTTGAGCTGAGCCCGGCTACCGTTGCCCTGGATGTAGCGGAAGGAGCTGGGTTCGTTGAGCCAAGTCGATGCAGTCGGTGTGGCAAAACCCTCTCGGCAGTATGGACGCCGAACGATTTGCAAGGGGTGCTGG
>Ga0209427_10005885_pt1 | contig 14045 bp, 10 predicted proteins | sample DeeMarSWOR136_30_FD_187465 | JGI IMG/M metagenome (GOLD analysis project Ga0209427, IMG submission 187465) | Marine sediment microbial communities from White Oak River estuary, North Carolina - WOR-1-36_30 (SPAdes) (version 2) | ecosystem: Environmental > Aquatic > Marine > Intertidal zone >... | reverse complement strand
AACCTTCTCGGGCTTGGGAAGCTATTTCTCAGGAAGGCTGAAATGTTGGTCAAGGAGAACTTTGATTTTTATCTTGCTTCTCATATGCTCCGCAATCGTCGTCTATTCTATCTTACTGCCAATCCTGTTGCATGAACTCCTCGGCCAAGATCTTGCAATCCGACTTTTCGTTTCGGTTTTAACAATAACACCAATTGCCTTCCTTATGGGAATGCCCTTTCCTCTGGGTATCTCTTTGACAAACAAACGCTACCCAGCATTAATACCATGGACTTGGGCTGTGAATGGATGCGCCTCAGTGCTGGGTTCGATCTTGCCAATTATTATAGCACTATTCACAGGCTTTTCAACAGTACTACTCTTGGGAGGGGCAATATATTTAGCGGCTGTTGGAGCAATTCAATCCTTGCCAACATCATAGTTTGGGGAATACTTTATCAGCCGGAAGAATTTGGAAAGGAACAACTAATGCTCAAGGGCTTCGCCAATCATGGGAACAAATGCGACGCTGGTTATGTACTCAGAACTCAATCCCTGATCGGTTTTTTGGAGTAGGGTTAATGACTGGTAATAGGTAGTGGGCCCGAGGGGTAGGATTAAGCGGCCCCCATCTTTGAGTTGGGATATTAGAGGCGGAGGGATATGGTTGACTGCGCAGGTTATAATTATTGCGTCGTAAGGAGCATTCTCTTCCCACCCGAAATATCCGTCAGCATACTTCACATACACATTTGCGTAACCTAAATTCGAAAGACTATTCTCAGCCTTTTCAGATAGTTTCTCACGGATCTCTACAGTATAAACCTCCATAACAATCTCCGCTAGAACTGCTGCTTGATAGCCCGAACCTGTACCTATCTCTAACACTTTTTCTGACCCAGTAAGATTAAGAGCCTGTGTCATAAGGGCTACTACGTAGGGCTGAGAGATTGTCTGTCCCTCTCCGATAGGAAGTGGGTAGTCAGAATATGCTTCGTTCCATATAGATTCGTCAACGAACTTGTGCCTTGGCACACTTTCCATAACTTCTAAGACCTTTTCATTAACTATGTCTCTTCCCCTCAGCTGTATTTCAACCATCTGCATTCTCTTCTGTGAAAAAATATCATTGCTCGTCTCGGGAAAAACATCAGGGCTTTCCTGTGGAACAACTTCGGTACCTTTCTCAAAAACAATCTCGTAAATGAGAAAGACGGAGACTACAACAGCGACTAGCACAATCAGATTGAACCACCATTCGCGCGCGCGTTTCCGCTTCACAGAACTGCCTTCTCTAAAAGACCTCTATTAACCAAATAAATATATTCTTTTTCGCTTGCGTAGATTGCATAACTGAAAAAAGGGAAGGCTTTGCGGGAGACATCGCCACTTCAGTCCAGAAATAAACCTTTCCAAGTTGTTGCTACCATTTTCTAGCCTTACCTTTGTTTCTTGATCAATATGCTGCAAAAATCCCTAATCGAGTTGAAGATATCCTTGGTTTGCTTCTGCCACTTCATAGTCAGCTGAAATTCAACAAAGGTTTTTCTCGGACTGCCTCTTTAGTTTAGCTCTTAAACGCTTAAACCACAAGACAGCATCCGGCGTTCCAAAGAGTTTGATTTCCATCGCGTCGTGTTCGCAAACGACGTAGCATTCAAAGCACTTGGTGCACCCGACAAGTGAGTCCCCTTCGAGTAACGCGATGCCTTGAGGACAAAACCGTTCACAGCGTTTCTGATCAACTTGACGGCACACGCCACAATAGTCTAAGTGATAATCTTCGCATGTCTCTGGGCACCCTTTCATAATGCACTTATCGGCTTTCACGGCTGGTTTCAAGAGTGACCCGAACGCCCCAGCGAGATTTAAGCTTGCGCCCACGGGACATATTCGTCTACACCAATACCTTTTCTCCCATAGGCTTGCAATGATAGCAATCACTGGGATTGCCGCAAGTTCAATAAGGATAGGCATCATTCGTCCGGTAATGCTCGTCCATGATTTAAGGTGAAACATGCCTTTGGTCATTATTCCTATTGGGCACAAAGCGCAGAACACGGGAAACTGGAAGAATGCGGAACCCACAAGCGCTGTAACTAAAACTCCATTCGCTAAGGTGACATTAATTTTGGCTAAGAGTTTTCCAAAGGGACATGTTGGGCAGACGTCATGTTCCGCTATTTTTTTCTCTTTCCTTCGCTCTGTCCGATTTTCTCGTTTCATATTTAGATTGGGCAAGAACCATTCAACGAACTTGTCGAAAGCATCTATTACCGTTCCCAGGGGGCAAGCCCAACCACAGAACACGTTTCCCAGAAAAAATATCGGAATAAGAAAAAGAATTATTGCTATTATTGTAGGCAGAAAAAGCGAAGTAGCTACCTTGCCTGTGAGCAAAACCTGCAAACCTCCTGATGGACAAATCAACCAAGCTCCTGGTCCTATATTATCATAAGAAAATAGTAGCAAGCTACAAACAGACTCGCCATAAGGTAATGTAAGAAGAGGCTGCTGGTTTAGTCCTCCGTTAATGAGGCTGTAAACTGGCAGTGGCGGAGCAGTAGCGAAATAAGCGATAGGCAAGGTGAAGATTAGCAGAAAAAAGGCTTTAACCAACCACCTGAAGTATCTGATAATTTTTCTCGAAGCTCTCTTTTTTTCGCTCAAGCCGTTCACTGCTGATTTTCTGAGATGTTGCTTGCGCTATTTATGAAAAATGTCTATTTTCTCCAGAAATACTTTTCTCGTTAATGGCTTAATTCTTGAAAGTGAAAACAATTGCTGTTTTTGCTACAATTGTATATGCCCCATCACAGAACTCAAGAACTACTGTTTTAGATAAATCAAAAGAAAACCCAAAAGTTATACAGGGAAAATCTCCATTGATAGCCGATTACACAGTCATTTTTGCTGTTTTTTGTTGACTACCGTTCCGTTTTTTGTACATCTTCAGACCAACTATTGCGATTGTTGCAATAACTCCTGTTATTCCCACGGCAACGTACATAATTATGGGGAACATTTCGGAGCTTTCAGGAGGTGAAGGTGTTGGATATGTCGAGTATGTTGGAAAGGGAGATACCGATGGCGAAGGAGATGATGTTGTTGATGGAGCCGGTGAAGGGGATATTGGCGATTGAGATGGAGTAACTGTTGGGTTGGGAGTTGGCGTTGATGCTGGGGTAGGTGAAGGAGTAGGAGTCGGTGGAGGCGCTACACTCTTGATATATACGTTCATTTTGTCTTCGTCGGAAGTAACAGGGTAACCTCCCGCCACAATTTCATTTTCTGTTCGACTAAGCCAAACACCAAATGCCCCAGATTCCGTATTATCGGGGTCCATTGTACGTGTGTCTGTGTCTGTGTATCCAATCAAATTTGCAGTTTGCATAAGAACGTGCTTTGCAGCCCAGTAGTCAAGTGCCACAGGGTCGGTGCTTGCCATAAGTAAGTTAACTCGTGTGGCTTGATTATAGGGCGTGCTTGGCCCCTGCCAATTAGACCCCATAGGGTTTGCGTTTACCCAAATAGCGTCAATGATATTCAGCGTTGGAAGACTTGTTTCAACCATAAGCGTCCCCATCCCACCCGTAGCTACGGTTGAGTGCCCATTTGCTAATCCTGATTGACCATGCCTTTGCGACTGTACGCCCATGTAGTGTTTTAGAGAAGCAGTAACGCCATATGTCGAATGTGTTTTTAGAACAGGCAAATTGATGATTTTCAACCTTTCTTCATAACCAGTTTCGTTCCATATGCCATTTTTGAAGCTAATGTATGTTCCGAATTGTGTTTGAAATTTCGGATAAGAAACATAGATGCCTGTTTCGGGATCAGGATCATCATATAATATGTACCCATCTGTCAGGTCACCCTCAGAGTATTCGTCTACTTGTATACTCCTGATTGGTATCCAACTGTGAGTGGATATATTGAAATTTTGTGCGAACATGTTAACAACATCTTGAGTTGACTGAGCATGGTCTTCAGCGTTGCTTTCTGGCCAGTTCATACTTCCTTGCCATTGACCATTGTCGGCTACGACAATTTCTCCAACAAAACCTTCAGGGTGGTAAACAATTGCTTGAATTAGCTCCTTCAAAATATCCGTGTTAGTTCCCCCTCGTTCAGGCCATTCCTCATTTATCTTTATCAGAACCACATCGTTTTTTGCAATTAATCCGTTAGGTCCCTTATTTTCTCCAGTGATGTCTGACTTGTAGAAGATTAAACCATTGGACCCCATTAAATTTAGTAGTTCATTAATATGCGCGGTTGCACGTCCATTCACAAGATACAGGTTTGAAGCGGGATAACTACTCGCTTGCATCGGCTCTATAGTAAGAAAGAGCTCTTGGTTAGGCTCGGCTGCTATAGCAAGTTGTATGTTTCCTAGAAACTGGCTGCTACTTAACGCTATGTTTGCTATGATGATTAATATTATGATGGATATCCCTTTTTTGGAGATTAAGTTCTTCGTTTTTATGAGCGCTGAGGTTAGCCAGAGTGGAATTGACAAACCCAGCAATATTGAACTATTTGTCAAAGCTGCTCTCTGACAAGGATAAACTGCTCTCGATGGTTTTGTACCTGTTCGAAAAATGAACCATATGAAAGATGCTACACCAAATAGAATTAAGCTTTTGTCACAGTTATTCCTTTTTTTACAAAAATGCACTTTATTCTTATGATGCTTATCCATATAGTCTTGGCCTTCAGCAACCTATGAAATGAGACCCTTAAAGGTTGATAAAGTTTGTTAATTTTGAACGGCTGATAAATTTAGAATATATTTTGCAGGTTTACTTCCTGCCTAATAACTTTGCATAGACAAAAAATTGAGAATTTATTGTGCATGCAAAGCTTCCCAGCACTGAGTTTAAGTCCTCTGTTCAAGCTCAATCCAAATTCACTTAAAAAAAGAACCAAGCTGAGATTGTTTGGTCATTGATTTTTGTTTAGCTCGCTTTTGCTGTTCTGTCAAAAGTCCGAGCTTGTCAATTAGGTACAAACAGTTTTCTGGAGCGTAGCCGTGAAAGTGATTGTTAAAATAGCCGTAGACTTTCTTCACTTTTTCAGCTGCTTTTTCTACTTTAGGCACCCACTCTTCAAGCTCTGTTTTTTCGTATAGGTAATCAAACCACGGTTGTTTGCCTCTTCCATGCCACCTAAAATAGGCAAAATCAGTCGTCAAATGCAAATCAGGCGGCAAAAGCGGTTCATCAACGTTTGTATATGCAACTTTGTAATTTTTTAGAAGATTCCAAGTTTCATCTCTTATCCAAGACAGGTTACGAAATTCAACTGCATACCTAAACAACGGGTCAAGAAGCTTAAAGAACGATTCCAGATTTTCAGGGTTATAGGCATATTTTGGAGGAAGCTGGATAAGCAGACAACCAAGTTTGCCTCCTAATTGTAAGGGGCGCATTAGCTCTAGATAATTTGTTAAATCTGTTTTAACGTCTTCTTTCAACCCTAATTTCTTGTCATGTGTAATCAGCTTTGGGAATTTTGCTGCGAAGATAAAATTCGACGGCGAATAGCGTAGCCATCCCATTACCATGCCTTTTGAGGGATAGCGATAAAACGTCGAATCAATCTCTACAGTCTTGAACACCTTAGAATAAGCTCGTAGCTTTTTCTTTTCGCCTTTCTGATAAAAGACTTCTTCCCATTCCTTGTAGCTCCAACCGCAAGTACCCAAGAAAACGTTTTCGTTCATCAAACAACTGCCTCCAAAGCTTCAGTCACTTCGTCAATTTTCCTATAAGTCATGTTAGGAAGCTTTGACAACAACTCTGATAAATGAACACGCTTATTGACAGTTAAATCGATTACTTTCCAACCTTGCTTCTCAATCAACTCCGATTTTGATGTTGGAAATTTTGCATCTTCGGAAAGAACAGCTTTCGCGGAAGCAACACCCGTAAATGCGGTAATCGGGAGAAACTTTTTAGTCTTTTTGTACTGCATATACCGTGCTGCGTCCGAGTGCATTCTAACGCCATGATAAGACAGTGCAGCGATTCGAGGATTGATACTTTTTACCTTTTGGTCGACAGCCAAAAGCTCGTCATCCGTAAACTGGTAGATATTGTGCTTCCCTTTTCCAAACAGGCGAGTGTAAACGATGTCGGATTCGACACTCGGCGCTTCTCTTGACAGGTCAACACATTGAATCACATTAAAATCTCGCATCAAATCAACCACAGCTGACGTCACAGGCGCCCTGATCTCCCAAACGAGTCGAATTCCTCTTAGATTTGAGGAAGAGAAAAAATCTCTTACTATATCCGCTTCTTCCGACTTCATGAGGTAGCCTGCTGGGGTCTCCAGAACGAGAAAAGCCGAGTGAAGAACCCCACAATAAGTCACCATTCTGCTAAGTATGCAGTATGCCTCATCAACAGGTTTCAAGCCTACTCTGTGGGTAAGGTCTTGATGGCAACGAACAGCAAAAGTGAAATTTTCAGGCACCATCTTTCGCCACTGCTCGACTTTTCTCATATCAGGGTATTCATAGAACGTGGAGTTGACTTCGACGAAATTGAAAACTTCTGAGTAAGCCTTTAGCCGAGGCTTGTTTGGAATATTGAAATACGCCCAGCCACCAGTCCCTATGAGATAGTCAGTCAAAGCCAGCCCCACTACACATTATTTTAGCAGAAACTTCTCCTTAACTTAGTTTCCATTCTTTCTTTTCAGTTTTACTCTCCTCTCCCCTCCTGTAAACAGTTGATTCTGTGATACCTTAAAAACGACAAAGAACGCACTGTTCTAACCTTCACGAATCTGGGAGAAGTGAGAAAAAATTGTCGCAGAATACTTTAATCAAGACCACGTCATCTCAGCCTCTGCTTTCACTGAACATACGAAACATAAATCGATTGTTTCCCGGCTTCGCCATGGGAGATTTCGCGGTCATCTATGGCTCAGCATCGATTCTGTCTTTAACATCACTTTTATGTGTTAGAGCTCAGCTGCCCCCTCAGCTCGGCGGCTTAGGAAGTAATGTTGTCTTCGTCGATGGCGGAAACACATTCAGACTCTATCAAGTAGCCCGCTTAGCCAAGCTTCATCAGTTCGACCCAAAAAAGGCGCTTGAACGCATCTACATCTCCAGAGCGTTTACAGCTTATCAAATAACCGCTCTTATTCTGGAGAAACTTAAAGAAACCATAAATCATTACGACGCCAAGTTAGCCATAATATCCGATATCGCAGGCTTCTTCCTAGACAAAGATGTCCCTGAAGATGAAGCACGCCGAGTTTACAGCCAAGTAACAGCCTACCTCTCCAACTTCGCGAAAGAAAACCAAATCATACTAATAGCTACATATCCGCCACATCAAGAGACCAAAAGAAACAACTTTCTACACGCGCTGACTTGCGGAAGAGCTAACACCATCATATCAATTAGGCAAGAAAAGTACGAACGCAAAATCATATTGGAAAAGCACCCACGCTACAAATCAGGTGTCGCCAAACTTACTTCTGAAAACTTGACATTAACCGATTTCATCGAGGCTTAGCAATGGGCAAGACCATAGAGTCCTACCGCATGGCTTTAGAGGACGAAATTCGCAGATGGAACGGGTTCTCAAAAGCACTCAGAACGGAAGACAAAGAAGCTTTCGAGGCAATAATGGATTCTTGTCGAATATTCGCTTCAGCAGGAAGTAACGCCACTCAGCCAATACTCTTTGAACCCATGGTCATGTCAATTCTGCTCCATCAGCAAAAGAAACTTAACCGGTTAGAGAAGGTGTTAGATGCGATCAAAAACTACGGCAAGTTCTAAGAGAATCAAAGGCTGGCTCTTTGACGTTTACCCCTCTGATTTCGGTGAAGTCGCGGTCTGGATTATCAGCGATAACGGCGAAAGAGTTAGACTTACGGACAAGTTTCAGCCTAAAATCTACGTTTCAGGCAGGAAAGAAGACATAGAACGATTAGCCAGCGGTTTCTTCTGTAATCAAGCTATAGCAAGTTGGAATTTCGTTTACAAGTACGTACATCCAACAGACAATGAAAAAACAAGGGTTCTGGAAATTGCCCTCAAGGACTGCAGGAGAATCTCTTCATTTACTCGCAATATTCTGAAAAAGGGAGATTATCTGCGGTATGGAGTTCATAACTGCGACTTGCGCGGTGATAGATCTTACCTCTTCAGTCATGACTTGTTTCCGCTCGCTTTTATGGAAGTTGAGACCGGAGAAACAGGATTGAGATATTCGCTTTTAGATTCTGTGGAGAGCAAAAATTATGCAGTCCCTCCTTTGCGAATAGCTAAAATTGAAGTTGAGATTGCGAAAGAAGGCAAAATAGCGGGCTTCAAAGACCCAGTAGAAAGACTGATTGTAACTCAAGCCCACAAGCAAGCAAGCATAGATTCTGGAGACGAAGCAGACAAACTACTGCAACTCGTCAGCACCATTGAAGAATTGGACCCTGACATCGTTTTAACCACTGGAGGAGACTCTTACGTCTTTCCTTATCTCATACACAGAGCAACAATAAACAATGTTTTGGATAAGTGCATCTTAAGCAGAGACAGGGTCCCCTTTGTTCCGAAAATAGCACATGGCAAAGCCTTCTTCTCATACGGGCGCACGTTTTACAAAGCTGCGACTATGAGACTTTACGGAAGGGTTCACATAGACAGGAGCAACACTTTTGTTCTGAACGAGGCTGATTTTGACGGTTTATTTGAGATAGCGAGAACTTGTAGGGTTCCATTGCATACTGCTTCTCGTTCGTCGATAGGTTCCAGCATGTCGTCGCTTCAGTTTTATCAGGCGGTAAAGAATGAAGTTTTGATTCCAAGAAACAAGAGTATTCCTGAGGCTTTCAAGTCTGCTTACGAGTTGCTTGTTGGAGATCGTGGAGGCTTTGTCTATGAGCCAGTTGTTGGTATTCATGAAGGAATTGGCGAAGTGGATTTTTCTTCTATGTATCCTGTCCTAATGGTGAAAAACAACATTTCTGCAGAAACTGTGTTGTGCAAATGTTGCTCAAATTCGAGAACGCGTATCCCAGAGTTAAATTATCAAATTTGTGAGAAACGGAAAGGCATTGTTCCCAAAGCGTTGGAACTTATTGTCTCAAAGAGATTAGACTACAAGCTAATGAGAAGAGAAGTTCAAAACCCGTCGCTGAGGGAAGTGTATGACAGGCGGCAGGCAGCTTTGAAATGGATTCTCGTAACTTGCTTTGGTTATTTGGGTTATAGGAACGCAAAGTTTGGCACTGTTGACGGGCACATGGGTGTCTGCGCGTTTGGAAGAGATGCATTTCTTAGAGCTGTGCGTATATCAGAGGGGAGAGGGTTCAAGGTTATTCATGGAATTGTTGATTCCTTATGGTTGAAAAAGAAAGACGCAACAATTACCGAGTACACTGATTTATGCAAAGAAGTAACTCAGAAAATAGATGTTCCATTGAATTTTGAAGGGCGTTATAAGTGGCTTGTCTTTCTTCCATCAAAGATGCATCCAAACATTGGTGTTTTAAACAGGTATTACGGAGTGATGGAAACCGGCAAGGTGAAAGTTAGGGGTGTAGAAGTAAGGCGCAGAGACACACCTCGCTTTATTTATAACGCTCAGATGGAGATGATTAAAGTCTTGGCTTCTGCAATTAACTCAAAACAATTCATCGAAAAAATTCCTGAAGCACTAAGAGTTGTGAAGGATTATAGACAAAGGTTTCTCGATGGAAAAGTGCCTGTATGGGACCTTATAATCACGAAACATCTTTCGAAGAATCCGAAACGGTATAAACAGCATGTAAGCCAGGTCATAGCTGCCGAACAACTGATGAAAGAAGGAGCAGATGTTCATGCAGGTAACAAAATCCGATTCTTATTCACACGTGCTGAAGATAAGCGCCACAGTCGCAGAGTTAAAGCAGCGCAGCTTTTAGAACAGGAAACAAACCCAGACATCAAGAAATACCTGCTTCTTTTGTACTCTGCAGCAGCAAATCTCTTAAGTTTCTCAGGCTTCACAACAGAATCAGTTTACGATGCCGTTAGAGGCAACAATCAGACCAGCATAAAAGACTATTAAAACAAATCTCCAAGAGACGCCAGCAAAAAAGTAATTGTTTCTTTACATCGCTATTTATTTTAGCCATTCTCTTATTCAACTATTCAAAAATGCGCAAAAATCATTGCAATTCTCTTAATCCTTGAACTTTTCTCAATTTATAGGTTCGCGTGAACACACCAATGTTTTAGGTTTAAAAGTTTTTCCAGTACATAAAAAATACCGCGATTTCTCTTGGACAGGGTCTGGGTTCATCGTTCAGAGCACACCAATTTTGCTTGGCGCAAGAAAGTGAAAGGCTACGAAAAGCACTAAACAGAAATGAATAGTTCATATCGACCATTTTCAGAAAAAAGGGAGCTACACAGGAGACTTCTCCACTTTAATCTAAAAACAACCTCTTACAGAACTTTGCCGATCTCCTGTTTTCTGTCCCATCTCAAGCAGCGGAAATTTTTTCTAGGGATAGAATCTTCGTGTTGTTCTTGGGAAAGGAATTGCATCTATAACGTTTTCCAAGTCAAGCATCCAAGCCAACAGCCGTTCTAAACCCATGCCGAAACCAACATGTGGCACCGTCCCATACCGCCGAAGGTCCAGATACCATTCGTAATCTTTTTCATTCAAACCCATGTCTTTTATTCTTTTAATTAACAATGCTTTGTCTTCCTCTCTGGCACCACCTGTAGAAACTTCTCCTATTCTAGGAACCAGCATATCTACAGATAGGGCGATTTCGGGGTGGTTAGGTTGCGTCTTGCAGTAAAACGCTTTGATGGCTGTAGGATAGTCATATACGAAGAAGGGTTTACCGAACTCTTCTGCCAGTGCCTTCTCATCCTCGTAGCCAAAGTCTTCACCCCACTTGAGTTTGCCCCCTTTATTGCGGATGAGCTTCACAGCTTTTGTATACGTTATTTTTGGAAAAGGCGTTTTAACCGAAGACAACTTGGAGATGTCGGCGCCCAGCTCTTCAAGTTCTAATCTGCATTTGACAACGGTTTGCTGGCAGATATAAGCCATAAGCTCCTCTTCTAGGCTCATCAGTTCATTAATATCGGCGAAGGGCCATTCGCCTTCGATGTGCCAGTACTCCGTTAGATGTCTGATCGTGCGGCTTTTTTCAGCGCGAAAAGATGGCGCGATGCAATAGACCTTTTCTAAAGAGTAGATCAGAATTTCGAGATAAAGCTGGCTACTCTGCGTTAGGTACAGGTCTTGATTAAAATACTTCACGCCAAATAGAGTTGAACCACCTTCAACAGCAGCGGAAATGAACATGGGAGGAGAAACCTCAGTGAAGTTTTGACTTCTGAAAAAATCGCGGGTGAATTCCAATACGCTAGCTCGGATTTTCGTCACTAGGTTCATTTGGCGGCTGCGTAGCCAGAGGTGACGGACGTCACGGATGAACTGTTCGCTCTGGTCCTTAGTTATGGGGAAAAGCTCAGCTAAGCCAATTATCTCTATGGATTCAGCGGTAATTTCGGAGCCTCCTGGTGCGCGCTTGTCAGGTCTAGCTATGCCTTCAAGCATTAGGGAAGATTCAATTGTCAAAATTTCGGCTTTTTTCCAGGCAGGGCTGCCTTTTTTGACGGTGCACTGGATGACACCAGTTGAGTCGCGAATTAATAGGAAAATCAGTGCTTTTCCTTCGCGTTTACGATAAACCCAGCCTCTGACGGTTACTTTCTGGTTTTCGTGGCAACCGTCAAGGATTTCGCGAATCTTTGCCAAAGCCATTCGGGATCAACTTCTCTCTACTATTATTTTCAAACCTAAATGCCTATCGATTAAATTTCCTTAACAGTGGGCTCAGAAACCTTGAACGCTATGAGCAATGCGAAAGGCAAAGCCATAACAGCTAGTAAAAGAAAGGGTATTTTAGGTGAGATGAACGCGTAGATAAAACCTACTAAGATCTGGAGAAGCGCTTGAGAAAGATACCTGAAGAATTGGATGCAGCCCGTAGCTGTGCCTCTCAGATTTCTGGGAATCATTTCGCCCAATAGGACCTGAAACTGTTTAATTGGAGCATATTGCCCAACCCGCAGAAAAAGAAGACCAGCAAAAGCTTGTTAAAGTTGGCGTTAATGAAGAGAACCATGCCTGGAATGTACAGCAAAGTAGCCGCCCAGAAGCTGCACGAGCGCTATGGCGATGTAACCCGCGAAGCCAATTATGTATAGCAGAGAATCATCGGCGCATAGGCTAAGATAATAGAGGCTGGCATAGGTTTGCGGAATCGGACTTGCAGAATACATTATTATCCAGCTTCGTGTTAATATTAAGTTGCCTTTTTAGGACGTTGGATTTGCCTCGGAAAAGCAAAGAAAAATTCATTGCTAATGAGTATTCTTATAATTCATTATTTATATTTGACAACTAAAAACGCCTTTTGTTAATGCGGATCTTGTTTGGTGCCCCGCAATTCTTAAATCGCCCTTGTTCTGAGCATATAGCGGATTGTCAATGTCAGGCCATTCAGAAGACTCCTACAAGCTTAGAATTCTGAAATATTCTGCTATCGCCATAGCAAGTGTGGTGCTTGTAGAAGTCATATTAGGCTTAATCGTTGACAGCTTAGCTATTCTCAGCGATGGCTTACACGCGTTGCTTGACGTAATAACAAGCATTATGCTTTTTGTGGCGACCAAAGAAGCGCTAAAGCCACCAGATGAGGAACACACTTATGGGCACGAGAAATTTGAGCCAATAGGTGGGTTGACGGGTGGCATTGTGCTGATAGGCGTTGGAATTCTGGTGATTTATGAGGCTACCTCAAAACTGCTACAGGGTGGAGGCGTGAATACGGGCTTGGGACTCGCAGGGTTCTTTGCCATAGGCTATACTTTCTGCATAGACATTTATAGAATGTTTATCTTTAGAAGAGCTGCTGGCAGTGAAAGCACGACCGTTAAAGCTGGATTCTACCATGCTCTAGCTGACTTAAGCTCAACAGGAATTGCCTTTCTGGGATTTGGATTAGCTTCGGTCGGATTGAGCCAAGGAGACGCCCTCTCGTCTATCGTGCTTGGTGTTCTGCTCAGCTACATGAGTATCAGGCTCGTCAGAAGTAGCATAATGGAACTGAGCGATACAGCCTCGAAAGAACTTGTTCAAGAAACCAAAAAACTGGTAATCGCCCACAGCGGAATTCTTGATTGCCGAAAACTGAAATTGCGGAAAGTAGGCTCAAAAATCTTCGCCGAATGCACGATTGAAGTTACAAGCATGATGAGTTTGGAAGAGGCTCATGCTTTGGCTTCCAAGATTGAAGCTACCTTGGCGAATAACTTTGGAAGTGTTGACGCGACAATTCACATAGAACCGGCTGAAGAAGAAACAAGGGTGAAGCAACTTGTTGAAAAGCTGGCAACTGTGGAAGGAGTGGAGAAAGTGCATGAGATTATGACGGCGTATTCAAGTGGCAAACTATACATCACGTTGCACGCCTATGTGAATCCTAAAATGTCGGTGGAAGAAGCGCATAAAATCGCTGAAAAAATTGAGAAACGAATGCACACCAAGATAAAGCAACTTGAGAACGTGACCGTTCATGTGGAGCCCTACGGTGTTGAAAAGCTTGGGGAGGAGATAGACGAGGTTAAACTGAAAAATTTAGTTGATGAATTGGCAAGGAAAGTTAAGACCAATTTACGCTTGAAAAGAACAGTGACTTATGCGGCTGAGGGAAAACGGTACATAAACGTAGATTGCTGCTTCACGAAGCAGGTTCCGTTGACGGAAGCTCACGAGATTTCGTCTCAGGTTGAGAAGGAGATAGCGGAATATTTTGCTGAGGCTATAGTCACGGTTCATATAGAACCAGAACGCGAATAAAAAATTAGCTAATAAAAAACTAGGATAGAAAAATAGTTTCTTAATGTCGCTTTACTAGTTTCACTGCTCTTGAAGTATTGTCCTGAAGCCTCATAAAGCGCGTGCGGGAATAAAAAATATTAAGTTAAAAAAAATAAAAAAGAAAAAGGGCTGCTAACGCAAGTTCAC
>Ga0209427_10005884_pt1 | contig 14046 bp, 11 predicted proteins | sample DeeMarSWOR136_30_FD_187465 | JGI IMG/M metagenome (GOLD analysis project Ga0209427, IMG submission 187465) | Marine sediment microbial communities from White Oak River estuary, North Carolina - WOR-1-36_30 (SPAdes) (version 2) | ecosystem: Environmental > Aquatic > Marine > Intertidal zone >... | reverse complement strand
TGGTGAGCAATGAACCGGACTACCTCGGCGTGAGCATACCGGTTCTTCCGCCGGGGAGGATCATCCCCTGGCAGAGGAGAAAAGTGCAGTGTTCCTATTTCAAGGAAAATGATGCGGTCTACAATTTTGAGACCAAAGTAAGCGATGTGAATGTCACAAATCAGAAACAGCAGATACGCCTGAAGCACAGTGATAAGATTGTCAGAATCCAGAAGCGGCTCTATCCCCGGATCAACGTACGACTTCCGGTTTTTTATTCCAAAGTACGGGTGGTTGAGGAAAGGGGCAAGAAACGGGCTTTTATTGATAAAAAAGAAACGCACTGGGGTACGGTGGTGGACATCTCGGTCGGTGGGCTCTCCGTTGAAACAACAGTGCCTTTTGACAGGAACAATTTCATCAGAGTGGAGTTCGAACTCAGGGAAGAGTACAAGGTCATCGGATTCGGTAAGGTGAAAAGAATTGAAAGAAACGCTGCGAGAAAAACCTGGATCATGCACATTCAATTTACCAAGATCGAAAAGAAACATAAAAACGAAATTTTTGCCGTGCTGTACAATTATCAGACTATTTAGCGTTATTTGTGTCACCACAGGAGAGCAGGGGTCGCCTGTGAGCTGAAGTGTTCTGAAGTGATGTGTTCAGACACCCGGTATTTCCTGCCATAGAAAATGTACTTTTCCTTTCCTGCGAAAAGAAATACCTTTCGGTCATGTATTTTCATTCCCGAACATTTAATGATACGGTACGCTGGGGAAGGAAGTTTGGCGAATCACTGCAGGGAGGGGAGGTCGTCCTCCTCGTTGGCCCACTGGGGAGCGGAAAGACAGCCTTCACAAAAGGAATTGCTCTCGGCCTTGGAATCGAAGAGCTGGTGACGAGCCCCTCCTTTTCCATCATGAATGTATACGAGGGAAAGATCAAACTCTACCACTTTGATTTTTACCGTATTGACAACCCCGTCGAGATGGAAGACCTGCTCCGAGACTACATCTACAGCCGGGATATGGTGAGTGTGATCGAGTGGGGAGAACGGCTTAAGGACAGGTTATGCGATTTCATAATGATCCGTTTTGAAATTCAGAACGACAGCAGGTCTATCATGATACAGAGGAACGGATCTTGATCCTTTCTTTTGAAACTTCCACAAAGGCTTTCTCCGTTTCCCTCCAGCACGCAGAAGAGCGTGTGGATCTGGAAATCATCCGGAGCACCTTCCATTCACAGAGCATTGTGAGCGTGGCTGATTTTCTCCTTAAAAGTATCAGCGCTTCTGTGAAGGAGGTGGAGGAAGTGTATTGCGGTATAGGCCCGGGTTCATTCACAGGAATCAGGATCGGGCTCACCTTTGCGAATACGCTGTGTGAAACTCTTGGTATTCCTGTTGCAGGAATTTCCTCGCTCGATCTTCTTGCATTCGAAAGCGGTAAGTGGTATAATGCGGTCGTTTCATTTATCAGGTCCCGGAAGAACGAAGTCTACACTGCATCCTATAGGGAGGGAAAGAGAGTAAGCGAATATCTGGCCCTGGGAAAGGGTGAATTCGAACTGTTCCTTCGCCGTGAGAATCCCGGCTGTATAGCGGCTTCTGAAGAAGATATCCGGAGTCTGGCCCTAGAGAGTGTACTTGCCGGAAGAGAGATGGTGTTCAGTTTCCCATGGGCAAAGCATGCCTATTCTCTCGCCAAACTGTGCGATGTAAAGCCTGAAAAAAAATTTCTCAAGCCTCTCTATGTGCGGAACTTTTAATGTCCTACCTCATTTACACCGATAGAAATAACCTTCTGAAGTCCCTTAAATCAGGGTTGATCCGGATCCCGGTGAACCTCAGAGATACGCAGAACCTTTCCCTCATATGCAGAGGCGACCGTATATACTTTTATGATTTTGAGAACAGCAGGATCTACGGTCCGGCGCAGTCGGCCACGTCAGAAGCGCGTGAAGAGAAAAATCCCCGTCAAGGACCGTTCAACGGATTTGGAAATGTGAGCAAACACTTCCGTTACCTGCGACTGGAGATAGACTGTTCATCAGTATATAAGAAGGGGGTTCCAGCCTCCTTTCTCGGGATCGGTATGGATGAGGTGCGATTTCGTCTGAAGGAAGAAGAGGAGAAGTGTCTCCTGGATAGGATCAGCCGATTAAATGATCCAGCGGTTTCGGTGGTCGTACATATTTCAACCTCCGAATCGGAAGTAAACACCTCGATCGTTGAGATCAACAAGGGCACTTCTATCTCTCAATATTCGTTTCCACTCAGTGATACTTTCGGGATGATACTGGAGAGGAAGAAGCGGATTGCCCAAACACAGCTTCTCGCACGACGGGATCATGAGTTTCTGTGCACACTCAGGGATATCGGAGCGTTAATCTATGACTCTTTCTTCAGAAAAATGGACTGTGAAAGGTTTTTTAAAAAGGGTGGATACAGGATCGATTTTGCCATTGGCCGGAGTGTCGAGACGGTGCCATTTGAGATTTCCTACAGGAACTCATTTCTCTTCGAGCAAAATATCATCGCCTACAGAAGTGAGGAAAACCGGCAGCTGGGTTCCGCGAGCATGAAGCGTGTGTTAATCATTGCAGACCCGGAGCAAAACCAGGATGCCGCCTATCGCGAGGGCTTGTTTCTCTTTGACCTGTTTTCGGATCAGGGTGTTGAGGTGAACCTGTGTTCTAGGAACATAAGTAGAGACATGTGTGCAGAATTTTTTTCTGGGTACGATGTTGTGCACTTTACCGGACGGAGTTCGCCGCAGGGAGAGAGCACCGCATGGGACCTGGGAGGTGACCACTTCGACGCTCAAGATATTGCTGTGTTCGAAGGGCTTCCTCATCTCATATTTTCGAACAGCTGCGGCAATTCACCGCGTTTCGGTATGGAATTTCTTCGTGCAGGAGTTCAAAACGTCGTATGCTCGCGATGGAAGGTTCCCTTCGGTACTCTGCACTCCTTCCTCTTACAGTTTTACACGCAACTTTTAAAGGGGGAGGAGATCGGATACTCCTTTAACAGAGCGCTCTCCTCCTGCTACGATAAAGGGAAAACATTTCCCCTCGCTTTTCTACTCCTCGGGGAGAGCCGATTGATCTATGAAAAATAGCATACCCGATGAAACGATCAAGGAGCACCTTCGCGCACTTGCCTCAGGAAAGGAGATGAGTTATCCGAAAATCGTCTCCATCCTTGCACAGTATATATACAATTATCCCAGGGTCATTTTCGGTGCGGATACCGACCGGTGCGGCGATTTCTTTGAGTATATGCTCTTTCGGTTGAGGAACATCCTCGACTGTTATAGAGAATCCGAGGCAAAGTTCTTCACCTGGTTCACCGTTGTGTTGAGAAACCGCTACCTGAATTTTGTCCGTGCTGAATACGTGAAGAACAGGGCACAGCGGGAAATGTCCTCTGTCTCCATTGATGCCAGATGGGGTGACTATTCCTCTCTGCATGGCTTGATTGGAGATAGCAGGCAATATGGAGAGCAGCAGAAGGAGGAGTACGATAAGCTTATTGAGGGTATCGTCACGAATTTAAAGGATAGGCTGAGAGTATTTTTCCATTTATATTATATAGAAACCCTACGTCCAGAGGACGTTGGTTTTTTATCAATCAACCTTGACCGGAGCACTCGCACGATCCTTGAGGGAATAGACATGGTGAGGAACTCTTTGACGAAGAAATATTCCCTGAAGAATGGGTTGTATCAAAAACTGGGAGCCCTCTACAATGATTTCCTGCGTGCCCAGAGAGAGGGCGACCATGAGAAAGCTGAGAAGTTGAAGAAAAAGAGAGAAAAAGTGTTAGATGAGTATAGGCAGGTTAAGCTGAACCCGTCCTACGAGATCATTGCGCAGATTTTGAACGTTCCAATTGGTACCGTTTCAACAGGAATTATGCGAATGAAGCGTGATGTACGCCGGTACGTGGAGGAGATCTCCGGTGAAAAAATGCCGATTTCATAATCCAGATTACCTATCTCTCTATTATGATGGGGCTCTGGACGAGGCTGAGGAGATGGAATTTTCACGACACCTTTTAACCTGCAGGGAGTGTATGGATGCGCTTCTCCAGCTCGAAAGAGACCTCTTTCTTATGTCGACCAGTTCACTGAAGAGGGTGCCCCGGGCGTCTGGACACTCAAACGTGGTTTTTCGCTTCTTGAAAGAGGGAATCGAATTGAAAGAAAATATCCGTGGAGAAGGGGGGTTCGTTCCCCAGCGACTTGCACATGCAGGGGAAGAAGAGGTCTCCTATGTGATGGAAAGGGATGAACTCTCTGTGGAGATACGAAACGAGGGGAATGCGCTCTTTGGTATTGAAGTGAAAGGTGTGAGCGGAAAAAAGGTCAGGCTTTTTAGAGGAGGGAGGTTGCTTGAGGCACGTTCGCATATCGGTACTTCGAGCGCAGTATTTCATAACCTCATAAGAGGAACCTACTCCATTGCAGTTAATGGTCTGGATGTTGTCCAGTTCGATGTTGAATAACACACGATTGGAGGGTAAAGGAATGGACTTGAAGAAAGCCTTTGGAGTTGCAATGAAAGGGGAGATCGAAGGGCGGGAGCTGTACAGAGCAGCTGCTGACAGGACAAACGATAAAAAAGCAAAGGAAGTGTTCATGTATCTTGCAGAGGAGGAGGACAGACATTTCGAAACTCTCAAGGTGATGTATAATTCCTACTCCAGTGAAGGGAAGCTCAAGATTCCTGAAATGCCCAGGATCGTTCGGTTCGATGATGCATCAAGTCCAATATTCTCACGGGACTTTAAAAAACGGATTGGTGAAAAACATTTTGAGATGTCGGCGCTTTCTCTCGCTCTGAGGCTCGAGAACGATTCCGTGCAGTATTACGCGAAGATGGCAAAGGAAAGCGATAACAGCGGCCTGAAGGATTTTTTTAACAGGCTCTCTCAATGGGAGAAGGACCATTACGATGCGATCTATGCCGAAATTTCCTACCTCGAGGACGAATATTACGCAGAAAACCATTTTGCACCCTTTTAACGCAATGAGTGTGGCACCAGTTTTTTTTCTTGAGAGGGAATTGGGAGCGATCTACAGGAGAATCAAACCTCAGATTCACGAGCGTCTCGAAGAGTTCGCCAGTATCTGGCGAAAGGGGGACGACTATGAGCTCTTTGTAGAGCTCGTGTTCTGCTTGTTAACCCCTTCCTCACGGGCACATTCTGCAGACAGGGCGCTCAAGATACTTCTCAAAGAAGACCTTCTCATGGAAGGCTCTGAAGAGCAGATCTCAAGCCTTTTGAATATCGTCCGTTTCAGATACAAGAAGGCATCCTATATTGTGAGGGCGAGAGATCAGTTCCTTCCTCCCAGGGGCAGTTCGATCCGTGAGGCACTTAATTCCCATAGGGATGCCGGAGCGCGGCGGAAATGGATCGTTTCTACAGTGAAGGGTATCGGATATAAAGAGGCAAGTCACTTTCTGAGGAACATCGGGCTCGATACGGAAATCGCGATTCTTGACCGACACATACTCAGAAATCTGTGCGCCCTCGGATTGATCGATTGCGTTCCCGAACACCTTTCGGCAAAACGTTACCTGGAGATAGAGGAAAGGGCGAGATCATACGCTGCCAGGACGTGCATTCCCCTGAGTCATCTTGATTTTCTTCTGTGGTACAGGGAAACGGGTGATATCTTTAAATAAAAAAAGCTGAGTGTAAACTCAGCTTTTTTTAAAATACTATTGTAGATAGCGGAGGGAGGTATCTACAATAGGTTGCCGGCTTTACTACTATTTTCGTCAGGTGCCTGTAAAATCATTAACTTTTTTATAGCACCATCCAGCAGTTGATGGAGAAAGTGCAGACCCTCTTCCATTGAAGTGTATAGGCCGAGAGAGTTTTGAAGCGCCTGATGCCTGTCCGTAGCAGCCGTCTTTCTGAGGATCTCGTTGATAGAAGATTGCAGTACCATACTCAGAAGCTGGTTTTCTTCTTTAAAATCAGCAATCTCCCGATCGATTTGCGAAAGCGCTTTCATCAATCTCGACTGTTCTTCGATTTCCTGTGAATTACGATTCTTTGAATCGAGATTCACCGGTTTGACAACCGCCGGTTGGAAAACCGCCGGTTGGAAAACCGCCGGGTCCAGAAGTTTTTTACTGATCTCCCGGCCTTTGCTGCAGAGCGTCTGTAATCTATGAAGCGAGTTGTTGAGAGATAAGAGGTATTGGATGAAGACGATTAGCCTTTTTTCTTCTACCTTTGTGAGGTTCTGAAGCTCCTCAAGCCTTCGCTCAAGGGCTTCTCTGTCTGGTTTTGCACCTTTTATATCCTTGAGCAGATCACTGAGACTTTTGTGTTCAAAGCCTTCGATTCGCAGCCCCCCTGAAGCGGCATTGATCACCCTCCTGCCATTCTGCGACCGCTGGTTTTCGAACCATTTTTTGTAGAGCAGGAGCCTTCGATCGGTATAAACCCTTTTTCCCTGTTTGTCTTTTACTGGAGTGGGGTCTCCACTTCTGATATACTGCACATAGTAATTTCCGGAACTTTCAAACCGATGCATCCGGGAAAGTACGTATTCCTCGATAACAGAGCCTGACACATGGGTCCTTCCCCCACCATAGGAGAGGTCTAGACCCAGCATAATGATGGGATCTGAACCCAGGATACGCGCCATATCAAAGGCCGCAACTGCTACCGATCCCCCTGCTGCCACTGCTCCCTTCTTACCTGAAAACTGTTCTATATATGAACCGGGACTGAATACCGAGGAAGTAAGAAAGATCATTCCCGGATATCCCCTCAGGACTGCCGGATATACGGCGGGGTCTGCGATGAGTGGTGGTGGATGAAGACCTGCATGGGAGGTAAAGAAGGAGTTGATGTACTGGGGGTCCACGGTGATAACGAAATCTGGCCTGATATCTCTCTTCAGTAATGGCTTCAGCGCAGTGTCAACCGCGATGATCACAACCTGCTCCCTGATACACTTGAGGGTACCCACATCTTCCTCAAGAGATGGTCCTGCGCAGATGACAGCGGTAGCCACCCCTTCCAGAAGGTTCTGTAGCCCGAGGATACCGGGAATCTGGAAGAAACGGGCAGCGTTCTTAAAGGTATTTTTCGTCCATAACCGATCGAACCGCTTCAGGGTGGCAATGTTGATTTCCGTCCTGTTCAGGTAATTTGAAAACTCCTTTTGAATTTCTTTCACCTGCTCACCAAAAAGTGTACAGTAGGGTCTCAGAAGAATCAGCTTCGGTGAATGAATCCCGAAAACCTCCTCATAAGGAACCGGAGTTCCCCAGAGAAAGAGGAGTACGCGCTCAGAGGCCAGGACAGGGGAGAGGTCTCGCGACTTAAGCGCCTCTTTGATGAGAGCTCCTTCTGGTTCTATGACGAGGATGGTCACGTTCTTATTTCGTTTCAGAATCGCCTCAACATGATAGCCGAGGCCGAAGCCCACAAGTATGATGATTTGCTCGGTCCCGTCAGTGCTCGATTCAATAAATTCTTCAGCTTCAGCCCTCGGGTTCCTTCGGGAGTGAAAGAAGAGCTTTTTTCCGGCGTGCTCCACCTTGAGGGCGGGTTCACCGGTCTCTGCTCGCATGATTTCGCAGGAAACGCTTTCGGTTGCCGGGTTCCTGAGTGTTCTGTAGAGGAGGGGGAAGCGCACCTTCAGGATATTCAGGTTTTTCTGGTAGATCGTATCACCTTTCATTTTTTAGTACGGACACTTCTGAAAATGAGGGGAGAATATTGAGGTATGGAGCGATGCGTTCCACTATGTTTTTAAACAGCGGAGCCGCTGTCTGGCCTCCTCCGTACATCTCTCCTTTCGGTCGATCCAGGGTGACAAGAACGACGATCTTTGGTCCAGGTGTGGGTACAAATCCGATGAATGATGCGTAAAACTGCCCTTTTAGATAACCACCATTCACGATATCGGCGATTTGCGCGGTCCCTGTCTTTCCTCCGATGCGGTAGCCCTCCACGTGAGCCTTGGAACCGGTGCCTCTTTCGGTCAGTACGCCCGTAAGGATAGAGAGTATTTTATCCGCAGTCTCCTTCTGAATGACAGACCGAACCTTGAGCGGTGAGTAGGCTTTAAACTCTGTTCCATCGGGACGCTCAAGCCGTTTGATGATTCTTGGCTGCATGAGAACACCGCCATTTGCGAGAACAGACGCCGCAGTGATGAGCTGTAGAGGGGTGACGGACACTTCCTGACCTATGGCGATCTCGTATTTTGACACCCCGCTCCATTCCTGCGGATTCCGTAAGATACCCTTGGCCTCACCTGGAAGATTGATGCCGGTTGGTGTGCCAAAGCCGAAATCCCTCAGCTTCTCATAGAGTGTGATTTTGTCGACTCTCCTTACAGAGCTCACCATACCGACATTGCAGGACTTTTCTAGTACCTGTGTAAAATCTATTCGTCCGTGAATTCCCGTGTCACGAATGGTCACATCTTCGACCTTGATCCGGCCTTTGCATTCGAAGCTTTCCCTTTCGCTGATAAGGTTCTCGTCCAAGAGGGACGCTGCAATGAAGATCTTGAAGGTGGAGCCCGGTTCGAAGGAATCCGTGATCGCCTTGTTCCTCTTGATCTCATCGGTATACCTGCTGAAGATGTTCAAATCATAGTCTGGTTTGTTCGCAAGCGCCAGGATCTCGCCGGTCCTGGGATCCATTACAATGGCGCCCACGACTCGCGCTCCGGTTTCCTCCTGAGTACGGATAATTTCCTCCTCCACGATTTCCTGTATGTACCTGTCGATTGTAAGCACTACGGAGTATCCACGCGTGTAATTCGAGAAGTCGATTCCTTTGCTATCTACCCGCCTGGGGAGCAAAAAATCGTCGAGCCCATACTCGATGCCTTCGAGCCCCCGGTTATCCACACCTGCAAAACCGATGACGTGAGACGCAAGATTTCCATAGGGGTAGTATCTCTTATACTCCTTCTCAAGGTACACTCCCGTGACATCCAGCTCTTCGAGTCCCTTGATATACTTGAGATCAACCTGCCGCGCGAGCCAGATGAACGGGCTTTTCTTTCCTAAAAGCCTGAGCAGATGTTCGGAGCTCGTTTCAAGGGTCGAAGCGAGGGTGATAGCAGTCTGTTTTTTCTGCTCTATCTCTCGAGGTCGTGCATACACCGAGTAGGTTTCCAGGCTGAGTGCAAGTTTCTCTCCATTCCTGTCCATGATGAAGCCGCGCTCCCTATAGTGGGAAGTGTCAGGAGAGGCAGTGACCAACTCCTTCTGAAAGAACATGAGCTTGGACACCCGTACGACGACGATACTGAAAACCAGGGCGATGATGATGATGATAAACTTGAATCTACGGACGAGCTTCTTTTCAATACTCCGCACAGATCGATTCCCCCTACTGCTGTTTTCGGCCTGTTCAGGAAAAAATCAAACGAAAGTTGATCGGGAGCGCTGGATGGCGAAAGGCTTGACCCCCACAGATCCTGTGAATATATTTTGGTGGATTTATCACTTCCATTCAGGGAACGTCATGATCCTACAGAACATAATTTTCCATCTGAACGATTTTTGGAGCAGGAGGGGTTCGATCATTGCACAGCCCTACGATGTGGAAAAAGGAGCAGGTACCTTTAATCCCGCAACCTTTCTCCGCTCTCTCGGTCCTGAACCCTGGAATGTGGCGTACGTAGAACCCTCCAGAAGACCAACCGACGGAAGGTACGGCGACAACCCCAACAGGCTCCAGCTCTTCTACCAGTATCAGGTCCTCATTAAGCCTTCCCCGCAAGATATACAGGATCTCTACCTGAAGAGCATCGGCGAGATGGGCATCGATTATACAGAACACGATGTGCGTTTCGTGCACGACGATTGGGAATCCCCCACCCTTGGTGCAACCGGCCTCGGCTGGGAGGTTTGGCTCGACGGTATGGAGATAACCCAGTTCACCTATTTTCAACAGGTAGGCGGTATCGAACTGGATCCGATTTCGGTGGAACTCACCTACGGGCTCGAGCGCATCGCGATGTTTATCCAGCAAAAGGACAATGTGTTCGATATTCTCTGGAACGACGCACTCACCTATGGTGATGTCAGGAAGAGGGAGGAGTTTGAATTTTCTGTCTTCAATTTTGAAGCGGCAACGGTGGACAAGCACGTACTGCTGTTCAACGAATATGAGAAGGAGGCCGCGCTGCTACTCGAGAGAGAACTGGTGCTTCCCGCCTATGACATGGTGATGAAGTGCTCCCACATTTTCAACGTTCTCGAAGCCAGGGGGGCCCTGAGCGTGACGGAGCGCACCTCCTACATACAGAGAGTCAGGAACATGGCAAAGATGGTCGCTGAAGCGTACATCGGGTCCAGAGAGAGGCTTGGTTTTCCGCTCCTCGGAAAAACTGCCCACCAGTCTGCAGTGTAGGATTTCCTTTTGCACAGGCACTGTATTCTTTTAAAAAGGAGGATCGGGATTGATTCTTGAAGGAGAGGAAAAAAGTTGAAGAAAGAGAGTAAAGACCTTTTGGTTGAAATCGGGCTTGAAGAGCTGCCGCACTCATTCATACCCGATGCCATGGAGAGCTTTAGGAACGGATTTACCGGTCTCCTGACGGAACGGAGGATTGCTTTTGGTGAGGTGAGAGCATTTTCAACCCCCAGGAGAATGGCCCTGATACTCTATGGAGTTGCAGAGAGGCAGGAGGACTACTCTGAGGAAAAAAGGGGTCCATCGGTCGAAAACGCTTGGAGTTCCGATGGAAAAACCTCAAAGGCACTCGAGGGATTTTTAAAGGCCAATAAAGCCACAGTCAATGACGTCATCGTAAAGGGTGTAGATAACAGGGATTATGTGTTTGTTGTTAGAGAGATGAAAGGGAGTGAGACTTACTCCCTCCTTCCTGAAGTCCTTAATCAGACCATACGGTCACTCAACTTCCCTAAAAACATGAAGTGGGAATTGAGCGGCTTTCGTTTTGCCCGTCCGATCCGATGGATCCTGTTCCTCTTCGGCGACAGAATCGTTCCCTTCAGCATTGCAGATATATCAGGCTCCAATCTTACCTGGGGGCACAGGTCCTACACCAAGGATCCCATCTCTATCGGTTCACCAGGTGAGTATGAGGAGAAATTATTTACCCATTCCGTTATCGCAGACAGAGATCGGAGAATAGGCACAATCGAGGAACAGATCCAGCGCGTCTGCTCTGAGCATGGACTCGCAGTGCCCGATCTTGCAGGAAAACTCTATGAGATGAACACCGATCTTACCGAGTATCCCCACGCGGTACTGTGCGAGTTTGAAAGGTCCTTTCTAGAGCTACCCGTCGAGGTACTCACCTCGGAGATGATCGAGCATCAATTCTATTTTCCTCTTGTGGATGAACGTTCACGCATTTTGAGCAACCGATTTGTCGCGGTTTCGAATATTCGGATAAACGTGAAGAGCAGGTCAGGGTATGAGCGAGTGCTCAGGGCTCGTCTCGATGACGGGAGGTTTTTTTATAATGAAGATAAAAAGAAGGATTTTGCCTCCTACTCTGAAATATTGAAAACAGTGACATTTCATGAGAAGCTCGGGAGCATGCAGGAGAAGGTTGAGAGGATCGTCCATATCAGTGGGAAAATTGCAGACCGCCTTGCCATCGGTGAGGAAAAGAGGGAGGCAGTGCTCCGGACAGCCCGCCTATGTAAGAATGATCTGGTAACACTCATGGTGGGCGAGTTCCCGGGTCTTCAGGGAATAATGGGTGCATATTACGCGCGGGCAGCTGGGTACTCTGAGGAGGTTGCGAACGGTATACAGGAGCACTACTATCCGCGTTTTGCAACAGACGCGCTTCCATCGCACATCGAAGGTGCGATTGTCGGGATTGCGGACAGACTCGACACCATCATGGGCATATTTTCCATAGGTCCCAGACCCACCGGATCAAAGGATCCCTTTGCATTGAGGAGAAGGGTGTTCGGGATCGTAAAAATACTCATATCTCTGGAACTCAATGTATCGATGCGGGCTTTGGTAGATGATGTGATTACTCTGTATGTCCGCGGGGATAGGACAGATCTTCTTGAAGGGGTGCATTCCTTCTTCATTGAGCGAATCAGGTCGATTTATTCTGACATGGGATTTGCCTATGATGAAATCAATGCGTCTCTTTCTGGAGTGATGGACGACATCTACGAGGCTTACAGACGGGTCGAGGCGCTCCACCGTTACCGGGAGCGAAAGGATTTTCAGGACTTGCTAATCTCCTTCAGGAGGATGGGAAATATATTGAAAGACGAGGAAGAGTACAGCTTCTCCGAAGCGCTCATTAAGGAGAAGGAGGAGAAGGACCTGTACCGATATTTTGTGAGTGTGAAGGACAGAATAGCCCACCACATTGCGGAGAAGAACTATGAGGAGGTGTACGGGATCCTCTCTTCATTCAAGCCTTATGCAGACTCCTTCTTCGACAATGTCCTTGTCATGGAAGAGGACCTCACCCTCAGGGCGAACAGAATCGCGCTGCTCAAATCGATTATCAGTGTATTTTCTGATATTATCGATATATCCAAGATCGTCCTGAGTAATCCTTGACCGGCGCGCGAATCCATTGATATATTAATCGCAAAATAAGCCAAGAAGCGGAGGTGTTTCAGATGGCACAGCAGAAATATGTGTTCTTTTTCGGCGGCGGAAAGGCAGAAGGAGCCGCAGATATGAAAGAACTGTTGGGTGGAAAAGGAGCGAATTTAGCGGAGATGACCAATCTTGGGATTCCGGTGCCTCCGGGATTTACCATAAGCACCGAGGTCTGCGACCTTTACTATAAGAATAACAGAAAGTATCCGAGTGGACTCAAAGAAGGGGTCGAGAATGATCTGAGGAAACTCGAAAAGTTACTTGGAAAGGAGTTCGGAAATTCTCAAAATCCCCTGCTCGTGTCTGTCAGATCGGGTGCGGCGATTTCTATGCCGGGTATGATGGATACCGTGCTGAACCTCGGCTTGAGCGATAAAGTGGTAGAAGGACTTATCCAGATTTCAGGGAACAAGCGGTTTGCGTGGGATTCTTATCGCAGGTTCATACAAATGTTCGGCAATGTGGTGATGGGTGTCGAACACGAGGAGTTTGAAGAGATACTCGAAGGGCAAAAAAAGAAAAGAGGGATCAAACTTGATATAGAGCTGACCGCAGAAGACCTCATGGAGATCGTTTCCGAGTATAAAAAGCTGTACAGAAAACACACGGGAGAGGACTTTCCGCAGGAGCCTATGAATCAGCTGTGGAAAGCAATCGACGCGGTGTTCGGCTCCTGGAACAACAAACGCGCGATAAAGTATCGAGAGATACACGATATAAAAGGTCTGCTCGGAACTGCGGTCAATGTACAGACCATGGTATTCGGAAATTTCGGTGACACCTCAGGTACCGGAGTATGCTTTTCACGGGATCCGTCCACCGGGGAGAACACGTTCTACGGTGAATACCTCATGAACGCCCAGGGAGAGGACGTGGTTGCCGGGATCAGGACTCCAAAGTCGCTCGATGAGATGCAGAAACACATGCCTGATAAATATGCTCAGCTCGTCGAGATCAGGGACAAGTTGGAGAAGCACTATAAGGAGATGCAGGATATGGAGTTCACCATTGAAAGTGGAACTCTGTATATGCTGCAAACCAGAACAGGAAAGCGTACTGCACAGTCGGCGGTCAAGATCGCGGTGGATATGGAGAAGGAGGGGTTGATTGACAAGAAAACTGCGGTTATGCGGGTTGCACCCCCCCAGCTCGATCAGCTCCTGCACCCCATGATCGATCCGGAGGCAAAGGTAAAAGTCATCGCGAAGGGTCTGCCAGCATCTCCGGGAGCTGCGGTCGGTGAAATTGTATTTACCGCAAAGCAGGCAGAGGAAGAGGCAGCAAAGGGAAAGAGTGTCATTCTGGTACGGATCGAAACCTCCCCAGAGGACATCGGTGGGATGAACGTAGCGAAGGGAATCCTCACCGCCCGTGGCGGGATGACATCCCATGCAGCCGTTGTGGCACGCGGAATGGGTAAGTGCTGTGTCGCTGGATGCTCTGCGGTG
>Ga0209427_10005882_pt1 | contig 14047 bp, 15 predicted proteins | sample DeeMarSWOR136_30_FD_187465 | JGI IMG/M metagenome (GOLD analysis project Ga0209427, IMG submission 187465) | Marine sediment microbial communities from White Oak River estuary, North Carolina - WOR-1-36_30 (SPAdes) (version 2) | ecosystem: Environmental > Aquatic > Marine > Intertidal zone >... | reverse complement strand
CTGGCTATCATCACCGATGCCACCGTGAGAAAACTCTATGCCAACGCCCTGAAGCAGACCCTTCTGGCCTCCGGTTTCGAGGTAACCATTCTCAACGGACCTGACAGCGAAGAGGAGAAATCACTGGAGACCGCCGGTCGACTCTACCTTGAACTGACCGACATGCATGCAGAGAGGTCGACACCGGTGCTGGCCGTAGGTGGCGGGGTAATCGGCGACCTGGCCGGTTTTGTGGCCGCTACCTATCAGCGCGGGGTACCACTGGTGCAGATACCGACCACCCTGCTCGCCCAGGCCGACAGCAGCCTCGGTGGCAAGACCGCCGTCAATCACGGTAGCCTGAAGAACCGGATTGGGGTATTCTACCAGCCCAGGTTAACCATCTCCGATACCAATACGCTTAAGAGTTTAACAAAGGAGCAGCTCAGCGAGGGTCTCTGCGAGATAATAAAACACGGGGCAATTCGCGACGGCGAGTTGTTCGACTACATTGAAAGCAACCTCGACCGGATTATGGACTGCGACGACGAGGCACTGGAGACCATTGTCCACCGGTCGGTGAAAATCAAGGCGGAGGTAGTCGAGCAGGACGAGTTTGACCTTGGTCTGCGTAACATCCTCAACTACGGCCACACCGTCGGGCACGCCGTGGAAACGGTCTCCGATTTCCAGGTACCTCATGGACGGGCAGTGGCTATCGGCATGGTAGTGGCCGCCGAAATCTCGAACCGGATGGGCCTGCTTAATAAAAACGACGTCGCCAGAATTGAAGAGCTACTCACACAGGCCGGACTGCTGGGGAAAGTCCCTAAAATAGAGAGGGACAGACTTATTGAGGCAATGCACCACGACAAGAAAATTGTTGGAGGCAAGATTAGGTTTGTTTTGCTTAAAACGATCGGAGAAGTCACCGTCACCGATGACGTTAGCCTTGACCTGGTAGAAAAAGTCCTTTCGGAGAAGCTATGAAACAGCCCCGGATTTGTGCCGCCATTACTACCGCCGACCTCAAGGCAATCAGGCAAGTTGAGCAGCAGGTCGACCTGTTCGAGGTACGCATTGACCTTATCGGTGATAACTGGCAGAAGGTAGTTAAAGGACTGAATAAACCCTGGATTGCTTGCAACCGCAGCGCCGCCGAGGGCGGTCAGTGGCAGGGCAACGAGGCAAGAAGGGTGGAGAAGCTACTCCAGGCAGTGGAAATGGGGGCATCAATAGTCGATATCGAGCTTAAAACAAAGAACCTGGCCAACATCGTCAGGCTCATCAAGCGGCACGCCGAGTGTCTCCTCTCCTATCACGACTTGGAGAAAACGCCCAATTTTGATACCATGAGGCAACTAATACAGCAGCAGATAGAAGCCGGCGCAAATATATGCAAGGTCGTTACGACCGCCCGGAGCTTCGGGGATAACCTGAGCGTATTGCAGCTAATTCCGGCATTCCCGGACAAAAGGGTGGTCGCGTTTGCCATGGGTACCGCCGGCATTACCAGCCGAATTTTCTGCCCGCTGGTGGGGGGCGACTTCACCTACGCTTCCCTGGCCGAAGGTAAAGAATCGGCCCCGGGGCAGGTGAACGTAGAAGAACTGAAAAATATCTACGAGATGATAATCGAATGACAGATATGAATATAACCGGAAAAACAAAACTTTGCGGACTAATAGGCGAGCCGGTAGAGCATACCATGTCACCGGCGATGCACAACGCCGCTTACCGGGAGATGGGGCTGGACTACGTCTACGTCCCCTTTCGGGTCAGGCCTGATAACTTAGGCAGGGCCATCGACGGCATGAGGGCCTTCAACATCCGCGGGCTGAACGTCACCATCCCGCACAAGGTCGGTGTCATCCCTTTCCTCGACAAGCTGGATACACTCGCCGAGAAGATTGGCGCTGTAAACACGATAGTCAATGATAACGGCATACTCACCGGCTACAATACCGACGCAACCGGCTTCCTGCGCGCTCTGCTGGCGAAGGGAATCGAGCCCCGGGGAAAGAAAGCCCTCGTCCTCGGTGCCGGAGGGGCTTCACGGGCGGTCTCCCTCATCCTGGCCGACAGCGGCGCCGAACGGATTATTATCCTGAATCGAGCTGAAGAGCTGGACTGGGCATACGAACTGGCTGGTAACATCAGCATGCTCTACAACATGGACGCCAAGGCCGGGCAACTGAATCGCGAAAGCCTGGACAGTGTCATGGAAAGAATCGACATCAGCATACTGGTCAATGCCACCAGTGTCGGCATGACACCCGATGTTGATAGTACGCCGATTGATGACGACCTGCTCCGGCCCGGACTGGTCGTCTTCGATGTTGTTTATAACCCGCTCGGGACAAGGCTGCTCAGGGACGCCGAGACCGCCGGAGCCGAGACCATCAGCGGCATTGAGATGCTGGTCTGGCAGGGGGCGCTTGCCTTCGAAAAGTTCACTAGTCAGGAAGCTCCACTCGATTTGATGAGGCAGGAAGCAATCAGGCAGCTGGAGGAGCATGAAGAGTAACATCGCCCTGATAGGCTTCATGGGCACCGGCAAGTCGGCCGTGGGTAAGGCTGTGGCGGGAAAGCTGGGCCGGGAGTTCGTGGAAATGGACTCGCTGATTGAAGAGATGGCAGGCAAACCGATACCCGATATCTTCGAGCAGGACGGAGAAATCGCCTTCCGTGAGCTGGAAATCGAGGCAACCAAAAGGGTGGCCCAGGGGAGCAGACAGGTCATTGCCTGCGGTGGAGGCATGGTGCTCAATAAAATAAACGTCGACCGGCTGCGGGAAACATCACGGATGGTCTACCTGAAAGCCTCTCCCCGTAAAATTCTGGAGAGGACGTCCGCAGACGCGAACGACAGGCCTCTCCTCGATGTGACCAACCCGGCGCAACGCATCCGGGAATTACTCGATTTCAGGAAGCCTTTCTACGAGCGCTCCGCCGATATTATAGTAAATACATCAAGGCTAAGCACCGATAAGTTGGCCGACCTGATAATTCATATGTTGAAGGAAGATGAAGGCTTCAATCTCTAAAAGCAAAGTGGCCGGTAGCATAATCGCTCCATCCTCGAAAAGTTACACCATACGCGGGCTGATGTGCGCTGCCCTGGCCCACGGCACCAGTGAACTCATCAATCCCCTTGGCTCCGATGATACCGAGGCCGCCACGGAGGTACTTAGCAAGGTCGGGGTATCCATCGGTCAACTTGAAGACCGCTGGGAAGTTAGCGGCGGCAAGTTCCATGAGGCCGACAGCGACCTTTTCTGCCGTGAGTCGGCGGCCACTTTCCGGTTCATGACCGCCGTCAGTGCCTTGCTACCCGGAAGGCATCGCCTCACCGCCGGACCCACCCTCTCCTTGAGACCGGTCGGGCCACTGGTCGAGGCCCTGCAGCAGATGGGGATTAACTGCTCTTCCGAGGGTGGCTTCCCCCCGGTAACAGTCGATGGCGAGGGACTGTGGGGTGGGACTACCGGGCTACCGGGCGACATCAGCTCCCAGTTTGTCACGGCATTGCTGCTGGTCGCCCCACGGGCCAGTGCAGAGATGACCATCCGGTTGACGACACCGTTGGAATCGGCCCCGTTCGTGCTGATGACACTGGACACCATGCAGTGGTTCGGAGTATCGGTGGCCTTTTCCGAGGAAATGGACGTTTTCCAGGTGGTGCCGCAGCCGTATAAACCGACCCGGTACCAGGTTGAGGGCGACTGGTCGTCTGCCTCTTATCCCCTGGCGCTGGGGGCCCTTGCCGGCGAGATAACCGTCAATAACCTCAGCCCGGAAAGTCTCCAGGCTGACCGAAAAATCCTAGAACTCTTGCAAGATATGGGGGCTTCGGTTATAGTCAAGGGAAATTCGGTAACGGTGAGGAAGTCCAGACTGAAGGCAATCAAGACCGACCTGTCCAACTGCATTGACCTGCTACCAACAGTGGCGGTGCTGGCTGCAACCGCCGATGGGGTCAGCCATCTTACCGACATTGGACGGGCACGGCTCAAGGAATCGGACCGGGTGGCGGCTGTCCGCGAGGGACTGGAAAGGATGGCTATTCCCGTCACCGTGGAAGAAGACCGAATGATAATTACCGGCGCACCGCCTAAGGGAGCCACAATAGATAGCGAAGACGACCACCGTATTGCCATGGCCTTTGCCCTGCTCGGTACGGTGGCTGGAGAAACGGTGATTGAAGGGGCTGAATGTGTCTCCAAAACATATCCCGACTTCTGGGAAGAAATGAAAAGCCTGGGCGTAGAGGTGAGAACCGATGGGGAATAGCCTCGGCAATATTTTTAGGATAACCAGCTTCGGAGAGAGCCATGGTCGTTGTGTCGGTGTCATTATTGACGGCTGCCCCGCCGGACTGCCGCTTACCGAAGAGGACATCCAGAGCGAGGTCGATAAAAGAAGACCGGGTAGCGGTCCCGCCAGCACCAGTCGCTCCGAAGAAGACAGGGTCGAGATTCTCTCTGGCGTCTATAACGGTCGCACCACCGGAGCGCCTGTCTGCATGCTGGCATGGAACCGGGATGTCGATTCCAGCCAGTACCTGGAGAACCGCTTTCTACCGCGACCGGGCCACGCAGATTTCACCGCCTTCACCAAGTATGGCGGCTTCAACGACTTTCGTGGTGGCGGGCGTTTCTCCGGCAGGATAACGGCAGGCTTCGTCATGGCCGGAGCAATCGCCAAGAAGCTGCTAGGACTCCGGGGTATCGAGATAATGGCGTATACCGTGGAAATCGGAGGCATAAAAGCCAGACGTGCGGAACTCGATGTGATACGGACGAACGTTGATGCTAGCGCCTTAAGGTGTGCTGACCCGGCGGCAACCGAGCAGATGCTTCAGGCAATCGAAAAAGCCAGGGCTGAAGGCGACAGTCTCGGTGGCATCATCGAGGGCATAGCCCTCAATGTACCAGCCGGACTCGGTGACCCGGTCTTCGATTCACTGGAGGGAGACCTTGCCAAGGCACTGTTCGCCATTCCGGCAGTCAAAGGAGTGGAATTCGGCTCGGGTTTCTCGGCATCCACCAAACGCGGCTCGGAAAATAACGACCCCTTTGCTATCGAAGACGGAAAGGTAGTGACCCTGACCAACAACGCCGGCGGCATTCTCGGTGGCATCAGCAACGGGATGCCGGTGGTCACCAGAGTCGCCGTGAAACCAACGCCCTCCGTAAGCCAGGACCAGGAGACGGTGGACATGGAGAAAATGGAACCGGCCACGCTATCGACCCATGGCAGACATGATGCCTGTATCGTTCCGCGGGCAGTACCGGTCGTGGCAGCCATGATGGCGGTAACGCTGTGTGATTTTGCCATCATGGCAGGTACTATTCCGGAGGTAATTAGATGAGCCTGGACGATCTGAGGAAGAAAATCGACGAAACGGACGCCGAGATAGTCAGGCTTCTCGCTGAGAGGATACGAAACGCCGAAGAGATAGGCCGGGAGAAACAGAAACAGGGGAAACCGGTAGAAGACCTGAGCCGGGAAGAGAAGGTGCTCGCCAACGTCCGCAAACTCGCCGAGCAGGCGAACATCAGTGTGGAGGGGATTGAGAGTATCTTCCGACGGATAGTAAACGTCACCAAAAACGTTGAAGGGCTCAGCGTTGCCTTTCAGGGGGAGATTGGTGCCTACAGTGAGGAGGCAGCCGTCAACTTTTTCGGCCCCTCGATTGAGGTAAAGCCCTGTGAATCCTTCGATGACGTTTTTAATGCCGTCGAGAGGGACGAAGCACAATTCGGGGTCGTGCCGATTGAGAACTCGCTGGAGGGCAGTATCAGCCGGGTCTATGACCTGCTCCTGGAATCGAACATCATGGTTCAGGGTGAGACAGAACTGCGTGTCACCCACTGCCTCATCGCCAATCCGGGAGCCAGGCTCGACCTGATAAAGAAGGTCTATTCTCACCCCCAGGCGCTGGGACAGTGTCGTGCCTTCCTCAAGCACCTCAACTGTGAACTGATACCCACCTACGACACCGCCGGTAGCGTCAAGATGATAAAAGAAGAGGCGATAACGGACGGAGCTGCTATCGCTAGTGTCCGTGCCGCCGAAATCTACGCGATGACGATTCTGGCGCAGGAAATAGAGGACAACCCGAACAATATCACCAGATTTTTCATTCTTGCCAAGCACGATTCTCCACCAACGGGAAATGACAAGACATCCATCGTCTTTTCCGTGAGCCACAAACCCGGGGCGCTCTATAACCTGCTCAAGGGACTGGCTGTTAGCCAGATTAACCTCACCAAGATTGAGTCGCGGCCAACACGTCAGAGGCCATGGGAATACAATTTTTATCTCGACTTTGAGGGTCATCGTGAGGATGCCACCGCAAAGGAGGCACTCGGGAAGCTGGAGCAGGCCGCCCTGTTTATTAAGGTCCTTGGCTCCTACCCCAAAGCTGCCCGATAAAGCCATACGGAGCATAACATGAGGTTTGCTATAGTCGGTGGTTCCGGCAAGATGGGCCAGTGGTTTGCCCGCCTGTTGCGTGAAGAGGGAAAGCAGGTACTGTTGACAGGCCGGAGTGCGGATAAGCTCCGGAAAGTCCAGCAGCAGCTTGACGTTGAGGTGACGACTGATATCGGGCAGGTTAAAGATACTGACGTCATCATCATATCGGTACCGCTGGATGCCTTCGAATCGGTCGTCCGGCAACTTGCCCCCCACACCAATTCCAGCCAGATTGTCATGGACGTTACCTCACTCAAGGTGCAGCCGGTGGACATCATGCACCGCTACATCACGTCAGCGGTCACCCTGGGAATGCACCCCGTATTCGGACCGGGGGCAAAGAGCCCGGACAAACAGAACTTCGTTCTGACACCAACCAGTGAGCGAGAGGTAGCCCTGGCTGAGAAGGTAAAAGGCCATCTGGAAGCCCGCGGGGCACGGGTCACCCTGATGACTCCACGAGAGCATGATGAGATGATGGCCATCATTCTGGGACTGGCCCATTTCATTGCCATCGTCACCGCGGATACCCTGCTTGCTCAGAACAGATTCCAGCAGATGAAGTCGATTGGGGGCACCACCTTCAAAGTGCTCTACACCCTAGTCGAGAGCGTCATCTCCGAGGACCCGGAGCTTTATGCCTCCCTCCAGATGGGCTTTCCCGGTATCGGTGAGATTGAAGAGCAATTCCTGAAAAACACAGCCACCTGGGCCGACCTGGTGAAAAACAAGGACAGGCAGGGCTTTGCCGACCGAATGAGCGCCCTTCAGGCAATACTGGAGAAAACGGACCCTCATTTCGAGAAGGCCTACGAGAACCTGTATAAAATCACAGAAGGGCTTTAACCACCTCCGGCTTTTATAGCCCTCCTCATCTAGCAGTGGAGGCCCCATCCCCTGTATCCCCTTCCCCCTTGGGGGCTTTGCCTTATAAGTCTCATTTTTTACTTACTTTAGGGGCAACCGACTCTTTTGCCTCAAAAGTCATTTGTTATCCCTCTTCCATTTTTTAACTTGTGTGTCGACATAATTATCCCAATCAAGCCTTTGCCTCCAACCATCAATAACTCCGTTTATCCAGTTTTTGGGCTGTCCACCAGCGAAGTAAGACTCAATTTGCAACCTAGTGACCCCATCCCCAGCAGTGTGAGCCTTAACGAGAGAATATATTTGTTCCAATTCGGGTAGCGGTTGAGTAAAAACCAGAGTCTCAAAAACTATAAACCGCACATCCGATATGTCGGGAAAGTGAAAGGCAACCCCAACCACAGCAAAATTGCCTATGGATATATCGTGTATGCCCTTCGGCAACGATGCAAACCGAACCGATAATCTATCCGATACTGCCTGTTGGAACCTCTCTAAATCCTCCGTCTTGCCTGCATCAAGTAATAAGATACGCCCGTCAGTCGTGATTGCGGGTATGAAATAATCGGTATTCCCATTTACTTTTTCCTCTAGACGGCACGAGTGGATAAAAACTGGCGGAGGTGCTTTCTGCGAAACAGAAACAGCAACATCAGTGGCTTCATCAAGGGTTAGTATGTGCATATGATAGCCTGTCATTTTTATTTCCCCTTGCACAACTCTTGAATGAACATATAGGGGAAGAAAAAATCTGGTATTGTCTCCATAGTACCAATCTTCTTACGTTTGCTCCTTCCCCGTTCATCACATATGTGATGTAGAACTTGCCAGATTCTATGTATATGCTTTTTATTTGTACCAGTCCGATGTAATCACGTAGTTCAACGGCCTTTTTGCTTCTTGAATAATGCGCCTTTGCTATAAAGTCCATGCCAATAGCCAATTCTCCATAAACCACTGCTTTGTTTGTGTTGGCTATGTGCTGAGATAGTTCTGTAAAGCGAGCCTGTTGTACATTCTCTAAATATAACTGCCATACAGATTTGCCATCCTGCCCATCAGTCTTGAAACGAATAGACTTTCCCTGTTTATCTATAACTGTAAACGTGGCATCCTCATGCTCGTCGATTGTAAGAACGAAATTCAGCTTCGTAATGTGCCGAACTGGGCAATAATACATCCTCACAATCTCGCTCCACGGAATTATAACGTCACCCTTAGTACGGCTGATGCCCCCTTCATGGATTCTTGTTTTGGTAAATAAACCAAACTTGTAAAGGGTGAGGCCTAATTGCGCTTCGTATGGCACTTCCTTATCATTATTTCTCATGGCAACTACCCCTTGTCATCATGTATTATCTCTTTTGTCGTTTTTGGGATTGTCTTTTTCAATAGGCGCAAAGACGTTAAGTAGCCACTTAATGAACCTATCAGTTTTAGGTATCAGTAAGAATAGTCTCAATATCGGCCTATAGAATATAGCCACAAACAATATAAATAGAAGTACATAGAATGATGCAAATGGGTAATTAGATAACATTCCATGCCCCCTTTGCCATTCTGGGAATAATATAATGAGACTGCCTAATGCTATTCCGATAACTAACTCTCTCATAAGTTATTCTGCCTAGCACTTTTGGCAGAATTCTATCACATATGCCGATAGCCAACCAGTTATATGACGGGATGAAATACCTATTAGGAGCAAAATTAACCATAGAAATCATAATCTTACAGACTCCCCACTTCAGGCCAGAATGTTGGTTCAAGCCCCAGTTCATATATAGACTGTATCAGAACACAAATATTGTGGCAGAGAATCTTACAAAGGACTTCATTAACCTGAGCGATAGGGGTTTTAGCCCGTACCGAACTTCCGAACTTGCCCTTAATCATGGAGAAGGTGGTCTCGACATTAGACCGTTTGTGATAATGAGTAAGGAAGGCTTCCCGATTGAAGTTGTAGAAGTGCCACATCCTCTGCCAGAGAGCATCAAAGGGCTTGGCTCCTTGACTACCCTTCGAGTAACTTCTGAACGGGATATAGGGTGTGGCATTTACCGCCTGAACAGCGTGGAGATTCTTTTTGCTGGAGTAGGCTTTGTCAGCCGACACTTCATTGATGGTGAAAGTCTTGGCAGTGGTATTTACCAGTTGGGGAAGCTGAGGGGAATCCGATGTCTCAGTTGGTGTGGCCTCAACGCTAGTTACAACATGAGTTTTGACACCGCACATCAGGTGGGTTTTAATCCATTTGGCTTCGCTCCGCATTTTACCCCATTTGTGGTCGAACCATCTGTCATAGGTTGTAGTAGAGAAGCCAGAGGAATCAACGGCAAAGTCGGTCTCTACGGCTCTGAGAGGGCTGGCACTTTGCTCAATGAGAGATTTGAGAAGCATGGTCAATTCAGGGTTTTCAAGGTATCGGAATGCGCTGTTGTAATGCGCAGCCTTAGAAATCATCCCTGCGTCCTGAGCCTCTTTCAATTGAGTTGTGAACCTGCGTCCTGACATCATTGAGTAAGACTTGAGCGCAAGCCCGAAAACGACATCGGATAGTGGCAATCGGGGACGACCAAACCTATATTCTGGCTGCTCAATCCCGTTGCAAAGGTCTCTAAGCAGAGTTACGAAATGCTCCTGCTCGTGGGTCTGTGCTGCATTGTAGGTAGCCCATTCCTGAGTGCAAGTCATCGTGACAGACTTGGTGTAAGTAACACTGCCGTCTGGCTTGGTCTCTCTCTGGATAACATACTCCACAGCGTGGATATGCTTGCAGGGCAAGTGCCGTTTCTCGAAATCGGGGCAGGTGCAGAACGGCTCGCCGTGGTCGAGGTTCACGATGTAAGTCCCGTTACCAGACTGAGAGGGGACTTTCCACCCTAATTTATTCCTTTCAATCCTTGAAGTCGCTGCAATCACCAACCCTTTTTCTCGTCTCGCATCCATTATGCACCTCAGCACTATATACTCTAAGAATATATTACCACAGAAGTATGTATTTGTCAATACCTCTTGACAATTATTTTGTAAAATATTATACTCTAGAAGTATATAGTATATACGGAGGTTGATATGCCGATTGTTGACATCATAATTAAGGGATTTGAATGTTTGAGGTGCGGTCATCAATGGGTACCGAATGACATAAACCAAGAGCCGAAGGTATGTCCGAAATGCAAATCTCCGTATTGGAATGTACCGAGACGTAAACCAGTAGAGAAATGAATAAGGTGAATCAGGGTGCAAGATGACAAATGACTCTGAGGGAATGCTAATTAGAGGTCTTGCTGAGGTTGAGGACTTTAAAAAAGTGGTAACTGCCTTTGATGGACAACTGAAATCGCTTAAGACACAACTTGGGAAGCAAACGAAGCGAATTAACCAATTGGAACTGATGGGTTTCCAAGAGCAAATTACAAATCTCAGCGAAAAAATAGACTCTATTAACACGAACTTGATTGACATGGCTCGTACTGTAGCTACTAATGAGATAACTACTTTGAGATTGCACATGCAAAGGGCAATTGAAAAAACCTTCAAACCAGATAATCCGAACCGAAAACGGCTTAGGGAATACATATCCATTGAAGCTACTAAAGCCAGCGAGAGGGCTAAAAACTCCCTATCGCCAATAGATTTGTATGAAGATTTTAGACGTGAATGCACAAATTGCTCCAAAAAATATAAATTAAATGCCTTTAGACATAAACCCTAGTATCATGTTTATATTGGAGTAAATGTCTCCTCTTCCCACTTATGTATTTCCTCCCTCACTATCTCTCTTACTCTCTCCTCAGTTAATGTCGCACAAGGCACGGGAATCTTTGTGGGTTCTTCCTTTGTAGGCAGTGGTTTTTGAGGTTCCACAGATTTACCACTAAGTGTTGGGTTTTTCAACTTACGTCTCCTTTGTTGGGAGGCTTCGCCTTTTGTACTTTTAGGGCAACTTACCTACTTCTGTGGCAAGTCGGTCTAAAAAGGCAAAGCTCCCCTTGGGGAAGGGGAAGATAAAGAAAAGAGGGGCTTCGCCCCTCTTTTCTCCCCGTTATCAGTACTTTGAGGTTGAATTTATCTCTGGCTTAGTGTGGAGGCGCCGGACACGTTAATTTTGCCCATTGTGGGATTACCGCTATAGCAGAGTCTGGAACCGCTGCTCAGGTCCATATCCAGTTTACCGTTAACGGTTACGGCTGCCTCGCTGGCACCTTTAAGGTTGATACTGGTGTCATTAAGAACGAAATCAGTCAGGTCCAGCCGACTTGCCCCCCAGGCACTCAGTACCACGTTGTTGGCAGAACCACCCAGCTCCGCCCGGCTGGCTCCGGAAAGCGTAAACTCGGCATCGGCCAGCTTCATGTTCCCCCTGAGGCGACTTGCCCCCGATATCTCAACCCTACTCTTGCCGGCCTCAATATCAACATGTGAAACGCTGCTACCGGAGAGATTCAGGGCAAAAGCATCATCGGATCTGAAATCACTGACGGTGCATGTTGCCGCACCGCCAAGGCGTAGTTTGTTTAACTTGGGCATGGTGATGCTGGCTTGCAGATTCGGCCGCGCAATAAAGGTGAGTGGTTTGATTGATAACTTCAGAGTGTTCCCGGACTTGGCAACATTGACGTAATCGAAAAAGTTCTCATCACCAGCGATAGTAACATGGTGTGAATCCGCCCGTTTAATCTCAACCCTGAAACAACTACCGACCTCAACATTAGTAAAGTCGCTGAAATCCATCTCTCTGGTAACGACGTTCCTTTTGCCAGCCGAAGGCCCGACCATTATCGAAATGGCATGGTCAATGTGAGACTCTACTTTTTCAGCCGTTTCCTCAATCCGTCTCTCAGCCCGTCGTATCAATGTGTTAACACGAGGTCTTCCGGTCTCTTCAATTTCCTCGGACATTTTGCGTAGAATGTCACGGAACTCAAAAATGTCTCTCTTTACCCTCTCCTTAACCTCTTCAGCCTCTCTCCTAAGGTCGTCAATACTCATAAGTCCAAAATCTCCGGGAATAAAAAAGCCTGCAGCATTTCTTTCTGGTAATTCCAGTTTATTATCTGCGCCGCAGGCTGTCAATGCTATCAACAGGTGTATGGCAAATCTTGACAGGTAGTGGTACGCCTTCACAGGACCCGCGAAGAATTGAAATCAGACAGGTAAACAGAAAGTCGGACACTGCTCTTGTAGGTGTAAGATTGATGCTGGGAAGTAAATACAGTGTCCGACTAACTGATTGCACTCGCCTGGCTAGGTCCTTTATCACTCTCCTTGTCTTCACTTTTTAATTTACTTTACTTCAGGGACGTGATTTAGAGGACGGGGTGCGACTAGAACTCGTATCGAGGACACCGGTAATACCCTATCGTCTCATCACAAGGTACGGTGAAATTACTACCCATCATCAAGCCAATAATCTGGCCCAAGACGTGCATTGATTCGAAAAATCGTTTCATCTCTCTACCTCCTTTCCTATCTCTACCGCTATATACAGTGTAGCCTGGGCAGGTAAAAATAAAATAAAAAGACGGCGAGATTTGTTAAAGAGAGGTCGCAATGAGGTTACAAAATAGTTACAGTTTGACCAGGACGGATGAAGAACAACATTTCTGGCGGGTAACCGATGACAATTCTTACGAAGTCAGAGAGTGCCCCGCTGCCGGGTTAGTCTGGCCTTGCCAGGAAATAGCCAACGCCCGTCCTGGTAAGGATGAGACGCGGACGACTGGGATCTTCCTCGATTTTCTCGCGTAGTCGCCGGATGTGAACCTTGAGGCTATCAGCCGCCCCCGGGTAGTCGTCTCCCCAGACTGCCTCGGCCAGGCTCGAATGCGTCACAGCACGACCACCATTCCGTATCAGGTGTGCCATAATGTGGCTTTCGGTAACAGTGAGGGGGATATCCTTCCCGTTGTAGTTAAGTTGTCCTATGGTCGTATCTAACCGTAATGGTCCGTATGATACCACTTCGGCTTCGGCAGTACCCTGCCGTCGAATTAATGCCTTGACCCGCGCCAGAAACTCTAGTTGCCGGAAGGGCTTTGTTATATAGTCATCAGCACCCCACTCCAATCCCTTAACAATATCGGCCTCGTCTGACCTGACTGTCAGGATGATAGTAGGTACCTGTGAAAAGAGGCGTATCTGCTGCAGCACCTCGAACCCGTTGATATCGGGCAACCCCAGGTCAAGGATGACAATATCCGGTGACTCGCTCTCAACCAGTTCAACACCCTTCTGGCCGAGACGGGTGGATATTAAAGTGGCTTCCGGCCAGCGAATCTTAAAGGCAAGAGAAATTGCATCAACGATTTCGCGGTCGTCTTCAATAAGCAGTACCTTCATTTAACCACCTCCCGCCTGGCACCCTCCTGTTGCTGACCAACAGTAGCCAGAGGTATCGAGAAGCCGAAAGTGGAGCCTTTACCCACCTCGCTATTCACCCATATCTCACCATCATGAAGCTCAACGATGTTTTTGCAGAGCGCCAGCCCCAGTCCCAATCCACTGAGGTGCTCACGGTCGCTCAGCTGCCGGTGATAGGGCCGGAAAAGACGTTCCTGGTCTTTCTCGGGAATACCGGGGCCATTATCTTCAACCTCCACCACGAGAGAGTTATCCTGTTCCATCGCTCTGAGGACAATCTCTCCACCCTCCTGAGTGAACTTGGAGGCATTAATCAGTAGATTCAACAATACCTGCCGCAGGCGGTCTTCAT
>Ga0209427_10005881_pt1 | contig 14048 bp, 12 predicted proteins | sample DeeMarSWOR136_30_FD_187465 | JGI IMG/M metagenome (GOLD analysis project Ga0209427, IMG submission 187465) | Marine sediment microbial communities from White Oak River estuary, North Carolina - WOR-1-36_30 (SPAdes) (version 2) | ecosystem: Environmental > Aquatic > Marine > Intertidal zone >... | reverse complement strand
CAAACTACGAGACGGGTAATGAGCCAGTTACCACTACAGCAGCACGCGAGGCCTACGAAAAGGCGGGGATTGGACCGGAAGACATCAACTGTGCGGAAATACAAGATACTGACTCTTTCTGCGAGTTGGAACATTATGAACAACTTCTTTTCTGCAAAGAGGGAGAGGGTGGTAAGCTTATACAGGATGGTGTCACCGAGATGAGTGGCCGACTACCCGTTAACATGAGTGGCGGCTTGATTTGTAAGGGAGAGCCGGTAGGAGCTTCCGGACTGGGCATGGTTTTCGAAATATGCATGCAACTCAGGGGTGAGGCAGGACCCAGGCAAGTCAAAGGCGTCACAGTAGGGCTGGCCCAGGCTTACGGCTCCATGGGTCATGTAACCGTTACCATCATCAAGAAATAGGTAATATCCTCCTGTATGAGTTGGCTTTAAGAGACGTTGTCTGTATCAAAATACGTAAGATGTCGAGTCCATGGCCAGCTTGAGAAACGGTCGCCTAAAAGAATAATCGAAAAATGGTAAAGGAGGAAGAATAAATGGAGAAATCTGAAGTAGATAAGAAACTCGATGAATATTTGGAAAAGGCGAACAAGAATATCGGAGAAACAAGAGACCATAAAGGGAAGCTTGGACCATATCCGATAAATGTTCTTGATTATTATGGACAGCAACACAATGAATGGGTCACTACGGATTCAATCAGGCATTTTGCCTGTGGCTTTGGTGACAGAAACCCCCTTTGGTGGGACGAAGACTATGCCAAAAAGACCAAATGGGGGGGTATCATAGCACCGCCAACATTCATTGACTTTATCGCTGCCCCCTATACATGCAGAAAAATACCTACGCCACTGGAATGGGGATTAGTGGGATTGCCAGCCGGGCCTAGTCGAAAGATGTTCAAGGAAATACGGCCCGGCGATAGAATACAGGTGTTTGATAAGTGGCTGGGTGTCAAAGAAAGAAAAGTAAAGGACGAAAGATACAGGTTCTTTATCTCTTCCGAAGAGAGAACCTATAAAAATCAGAAAGACGAGATTGTAGCCATAGTAATTGCCAACTGGGGAATACTTGCAACCTATGCTCCTGCTCCAACAATGGGGGTCCTTTTTGCTGGAAGTGATCTCAGGAAAAGGCACAGATTGACGGATGAGGAGCGAGATGCCATTGTCCGTGGATATGATGAAGAAACGAGACGTGGTTCTGATAAACTGTCATGGGAAGATGTTACTGTGGGTGAGGAAGTCAATTTGCATCCTGTCGGCCCTCTTACCGCCTGGGATACAGCCGCTTTTCTGGAGGCAATCCCTGGCCGCGCTATCGCCTTCGATACAGAATGGGAGAGGATTAAGACAGACTTCAATTTTAGCTGGCTTGACCCGGAACTAAACGCCTGGATGACCGGCGGTGAGGGGCACTTGCGTAATGGGGGTGGACACTCAAAAATGATTACAGGCGGGGCCCCATTCGGCTTTGGCGGACAACAGGAAGGGCTTATTTCTCGTGCCATCTGCAATTGGATGGGAGATGATGGTTTTGTAAAGAGGTTGGACAGTCAGTTTCGTGCTCCGGTTGTTTGGGGAGATGTCATCACCACGAAGGGAAAGGTAACCAATAAGTCGGTTGAGGGCGGTGAGCATCTGGTAGACCTGGAATTGCATTGTGAAAATCATGATGGTCTGGTTCTTACAAAAAGTTACGCTACGGTGGTGCTTTCAGCATGAACTAACTCATTCAATCCGATTGAGCATATTTGAGCTTCCCCTTTTTCAGGGGCAAAATATTCACTGTGTTCTTTGGGCGGGCATCGGCATTCATCTTTTTTTTCATAGTCCGTATTTACGCGCAGGAGATGAAGAGCGGAGAGCTGCTGGGAACATAAGACAAATGAAAGGTTAAAGGCTATTGCGGGAAAATTTGGTATCAGATTGGGGACAGTGGGCAAAGGATACGATTATACAGTTGGGATAGGAGATTTGGAGCGGATGAGGCATGAGAGATTATCCAAAACCCAGTCAGCCATGAAGAAAAACGGGATTGCAGCGGCTTTATTATGAGAAGATCTGGTAGGGAAAAAATGAAAATAGGAGTTTTAGGAACGGGTGTTGTAGGGAAGAAAATAGGGGCCGGCTTGGTAAAAGTCGGACATGAGGTAAAGATAGGCGCGCGAAGCAACGCCGGTATGGAACAAGCAAAAAAGTGGGTTGGAAAGAATGGTGAAAGAGCCTCAGCGGGGACCTTCGCCGAAGCGGCAACATTCGGAGAATTGGTCCTTGTTGCTATCGTATGGACTGGTTGCGAAAATGCCATTAAACTCGCCGGCCCTGAGAACTTTTCAGGGAAAGTTGTAATTGATGTGACAAACCCGGTAATATACGAAGAAGAAGGGAAGTGTCCGAGACTAGCTTTAGGCTGTACTGATTCGGCGGGTGAGCATGTTCAGCGATGGCTACCAGATGCTAAAGTTGTAAAAGCCTTTAATACCGTAGGTCACCCTCATTTTATTAATCCAGATTTTCCCGAAGGTAAACCCGACATGTTCATCTGCGGAAATGACTCCAAGGCCAAAGAGGTGGTTACAGGAATTCTTGAATCATTAGGTTGGCCTTCTGTCATAGATCTTGGTGATATAACGGGAGCACGTTTTATGGAACCACTGGCAATGCTTTGGATAAGATACATGTTTGAGAACAATGGTTTCTACAATCATGCTTTTAAATTATTAAGAAAATAAGGGGACATATAAAAAAACCAAACGGGATTTCCAACTTTATGTAAATCAGATCCATGTTCAACGATAGGCCGAATAGTATATCAGAGTATATATCTGGATTCTGAGGATATGGTAGGTTCATATGTTCACAGCCATGGTTGTTAAGGCTATTGGCAATCTGCCGCTCTTTGGTCAAGGGTTCTTGAGAAGTTAGTGATTGCGTATAATGAGCCCTGGAAATCCATCAGTTTCACCTATTCGAATAAAACAGATCCGACCCAAATCATGGTTTGCTCTCGTGATAATGTAATGTCCCAAGCCACTAAGAACGAAAGTTGGTAATGATGAAAGTGAATTTCGGCCGCCAGATGCAATACCTCGCGAGAATATGGGGCGAGCGAGAAGCTTTGGTTAACATCGAAAGGGGCAGGCGCTACACGTACAAGCAACTCCACCTCCTAACGAATAAAATCGCCAACATGCTGCGAGACCGTTTCGGGCTATCACGCGGTGACGCTTATATGAACATCCTGGAAAATGACAACCTCAGCCTTATCCATGTGTGGACAGTCTTTAAGGGGGAGGCCGCATGCGTATTCACGAATTACCGCGATTCAAAGGACGAGCATATCTGGCAAATTGACTGGGTCAAACCGAAGCTGGTCTTTATAGAGAACGCTTTACTCGATACCTATTACGATATGCTTCAAGAGCGCGGGATTGCCATTGTCTGTATGGATCCGCCGGCCAATAAGTTGAAAGGCGTCTACTACTTCTGGGATCTCATCGAGGATGCATCAGATGATGAGACAGGCGTGGAACACGATATGGACGAGGATGTGCTGCAGTATCGGTTCACCGGTGGAACAACGGGCAGGGGCAAGTGCGCCATGTACACCATTCGGAATTGGGAGCACAATCGGGCGATATTCCAGGAGATAGAGGATCCTTTGACGTTTGGAGCAAGAATGCTTCATATCGGCCCGCTAAGTCACGGAGCGGGCATATTTATCTATCCACTTCTGTTTTTGGGTGCCTTCCAGGCTACCATGAATGTAGCGGACCTGGGCCGGTTTTGCGCCAACGTGGAGGCGGAGAGAATCGACACCACAACTATGGTTCCCACAATGCTGTACCGGCTCCTTGAGATTGAGGAGGCAGAGAAATACAATCTTTCGTCACTGAGGTCCCTGTACTATGGAGCTGCTCCTATGAGCCCCGGAAAGCTTGTGCCTCTCCAAAAGCGCTTCGGTAATATTTTCGTACAGGTTTACGGATCAACTGAGCACTTGGGAGTCTTTTCGACTTTGAGCAAGTCCGACCACATCGTGAAAAGGGATTTAGAGCAGCAGAGACTCACTTCAGTCGGAACCGTGACGCCCGGATGTGAGTTGATGATCGTTGGAGACAGCGGCGAGGAGGTTCCCTTGGGAGAAGTGGGAGAAATATGGATGCGGTCGCCCACGGTTATCAAGGGATACCTTAATAGCCCAAGGGAAACAGAGAGTGAGTTTAAGAACGGATGGTGGAAGTCGGGAGACCTCGGGCGAATGGATGAAGAAGGCTATATATATATCGTCGACCGCAAGAAGGATGTGATAAACTCCGGCGGATACAACGTATACGCCGTAGAGGTCGAGGCCGTACTTGAAAGCCATCCTGCGGTGCTGATGTCCGCCGTGGTGGGAATCCCTCACGAAGAGTGGGGCGAATCAGTCCACGCCGAGATCTTGTTGAAAGAGGGCGCAGAGGCATCTGAAGAGGAGATCAAGGAATTCTGTAAAAGGAAGATGGCCAGATATAAAGCACCCAAGTCCGTAGTGTTTGTAGATGAGCTTCCGATCAGCAGCGCCGGGAAGGTTTTGCGCCGGAAGATCCGTGAGAAATATTGGGAAGGCAAGGAACGCAGGGTGAGCTAAAGCCTTGTCCACAAAGATTTCAGTATCACTGGTGTTCGATAGCTTTAGTCGTCATTGGTAAAGGGAACAGTGAATCCTCATGAGTTATTCGAGAAGCCTCTGATAATAAAGATAATATTATCCTACCTTTAGAAACTTCAGTGTTTGCAATAAGCTGAAAGGATAAGGTAAATATTTGTTGCTTGGCTCTTTTCTCAGGTTTTTCATGATTTGATCTTTTTTTCTTTTCATACTATTCATCGCCTGATTCATGCCAAATATCGCCATTTTTCCCAAGGTGAAAAAAAGCCCTCGAGATTTATGGGAAGTTTCTGTTATTGCTTTTTGCTGACAATAACGGGCACTCATGAATAGTAGTAGCCCCCGACTGCATATGAATCTCCTTTGAGTGACTGAGCTGCTCATTGAGATGAAACAGAAGTGTGGACGCATCATAAACGTATCATCCGGAGCCCGTATTGACATGCCTCGTAATGTACCATTTTCAACAAGGATGGCTGGACAATAGATAATTTGAAAAATGCCGTTCCGAACGTACTGTTAAGATGAAATTGAGATACGAGATCTCAATAAAAGGTAATGATTAATGTGCCAATCTACAGGGCAGCCCTATAATGAGCTTAAGAATGAATGTCCTCTCATCACATAATTAGGCAATAGATAAAAAGGTTTTAATAAATGTAAAAAAGTTCAGGAGGCAAATCATGAAATACTACAAAATGTGGATAGATGGAAAATTTGCAGATGCTGACTCAGGGAAGACTTTTACCGTTATTAACCCGACTACAGAAGAGGAAATAGCGAAACTTCCTCTCGGTGGCAAAACTGATGTTGATAAGGCCGTCGCGGCGGCTAAAAAGGCTTTTCCCATTTGGTCAAGGCTACCCCAAACTGAGCGCTCACAGGTTACGAGTAAGATTGCGGCTGCCATCCAGGAACATGCAGAGGAATTGATTGAACTTGATACCCTTGACCACGGTTCCCCGCGGTTCGCGGCGGCGTGGATGGTTTCCTGGGCGATCCACAATTTCAAATGGGCAGCCTCCGCCAGCAAGGCTATGACGGGCGATCTGCTGCAGCAGATTGACCCAGGGAGAAAAATAATACTCCAGCGAGAGCCGATAGGCGTCAGCGCTCTCATCACGCCGTGGAACGTACCTCTGGTAGCATTTGCGGCGAAACTCGGCGCGTCCATGGCCGTCGGCAACACCTGCGTCGTGAAACCGCCGAGCATTGATGCTCTCTCAAGTATGCGGCTTGCTGAGATATTGGATAAACTGGATATACCAACGGGCGTCGTCAATATCATCACCGGCCCGGGCAGTTCCGTGGGCGAAGCTCTGGCCTCCCATCCGGATGTGGGCTTGATAAGCTTCACCGGAAGCTGCGAAGTGGGCAAAAGAATCATGGAACTGGGCAGCCAGACAATGAAACGGCTGCAGCTGGAACTCGGAGGCAAGAACCCGGTTCTCGTTCTGGAGGACGCCAATGTGGACACAGCCGTGGCCATGATGTTGATGATGCAATACGAGAATGTCGGCCAGACATGCGCCTCACCAGGCAGGTATTACCTTCACGAAAAGGTCCATGACGAGTTCATCGAAAAATTCGTAGCTGGCGCCAAGAAAATTGTCGTGGGAGATCCCAAGGACGAAAAGACTCAGATGGGCCCTCTTGCCAGCGCCGAGCAAAGAGACAGGGTAGAAGGCTACATTAAATCGGGGATAGCAGAGGGCGCCAAACTGGTTATTGGCGGTACAAGGCCAACGGAGCCTCCGTTGGACAAGGGTTACTTTCTCATGCCCACGGTCTTCACCGGTATCAAGCAGAAAATGACCATCGGCCGGGAGGAAATCTTCGGCCCGGTGGCGTGCTTCATGGAGCCGTTTACCTCCGAGGATGAAGCGATAGAGATGGTTAATGACAGCAGCCTCGGCCTAACATCCTATGTCTGGACAGGGGACACAGCCAGAGGTATCAGGATTGCTGACAGGATATGCACCGGCACTGTCAATATCAATAAAGGCGGCCCGCCGGGACCGGATACCCCTTGGACCGGCTTTAAGGAGAGTGGCCTTGGCATCGAAGGTACCGACAAATACGGGCTGGAGGCATTCACTCAGCTGAAGCATATCAGCGTGGATTTAAACCCATGAAAAGATCGTTCCATTAACTATACACAGATACTGCTCTCTACTCAAACAAGCTTTGTAACCATAGAATGTTTCCCACCTATCTTTGATAATCATATCAGTATGGGGTCTCATACTGTCCATGAGAGGGTGAGGCTGATCATAAACGTGCTTCATATTGTGGCCAATAACATAATCCTGGAGTGCAAAGGATAGGCAAAAGAGTAAACTATTAAAATGATGAATTTATCAGAAATTCCTTGACAAATTTGTTTCGATATTTTAAAAAACTGCATATGTTCTTATAGGAACATCACCGGCATGGATGACATGCCCCATCTTTACTATGTTGTCTACTTGAATACTGGGACGCAGTCAGTCCGAGATATGTGGCAAGCTCATCAGCGATTCTAAAGCGAGTGATATCCTGAATTTCAACCATGATCTCCATAGCGCTTAAGGCATTGATAGCAGGCTGACGACTGAGGCAGCGTAAAAATGAAGGGCGGTGGCGTTGAATTTATCACGTTTTTGACCACGGATGGCGAAAAATATGTCAATGCCATATATAACTCCTTCTGGGAAAACATGATATCTAAAATCCAAAGGCTAGCCCATTGAGCAAGATGCTCAGCAAGTAATGAAAAGGAGACTGGAGATGTCGAATTTGCAGGATTGTATCAAGTTTGCCAATGAAAACCCCATATGCAGCATTGCTACGATAGATGGTACCCAGCCTCGGACCAGGTTTCTGGAGATGTGGCGCGCTGATGAAACAGGATTTTATTTCCAGACTGAAACAAATAAGGCCTTTTGCGAGCAACTGAAGAAGAACCCGAAAATGGAGTTAAGTTTTCCTTTATTTAGCCTATTTAAACCGGGGCAGAAGAATGCAGAGGACGCTGATCTGACCGAGATAGTGCAAATGAGGGTGACCGGCGAGGCTGAGTTTTTGAATGATATGGAGCTCAACAAGCAATGTTTAGAAGACAGACCCTTTCTAAAGGAAGTTGGCATTGACTCACCGGACAGTCCTTTGCTGTCTTTGTTCCGGATAGCAAAAGGGGAAATCATGTTCTGGAGATTAATGGACAGTACCAAGGAGGCTTCACTGCCCAGGATAAAGTTTTAAATGGAATAATCGAGATATGTATTATCATAATCGAATACTACTGATACAGGGTATTTTGGCATGACCGGGGAAATATTATTACAACCGTTGCTCTATGGTTTGCAATCCGGGGTAACCTATATCATCATTGCCCTTGGGCTCACTTTGATTTTTAGCATTATGAATATCCTTAATCTCGCCCATGGCGAGTTCTACATGCTGGGTGCTTTTTCTATTCTGTATTTGTCTGGTTTATTGCACATTAACTATATTCTCGCTCTTTTTGTAAGTATGGTGATAGTGGCCCTTATTGGAATTTTCTGTGAAAGGGTCTTTTTCCGCCCAGTGATCGGGGAAATGGCTCCCACCATCATAGTCGGTATTGGTTTGATGTGGGTTATCAGAGCCGCTGCCCAGCTTATTTTTGGAAGACAACCAAGGGGCATGGCAGAAATTTGGCAAGGAAGTTTAACCTTCCTTGACGTAAACATCAGTGAATCAAGGATAATGGCTGGGATAATCAGCGTTCTTTTAGTAGGGGTGATGTACTTCTTCGTCTATCGAACGAAGTTGGGCCGAGCCATACAGGCAATCGCTCAAGACCGAGAGACAGCTGCATTGCAGGGGATAGACATTGATAGAGTGGGCATATTGGGCTTCGCTCTGGGCTGTGCTCTGGCAGGAGCTGCCGGAGGGATAATGGCGCCAATCTTTTTCATTGACGCCACTATGGGAATTGATGTTCTCGTGAAATCGATAGCTATCATCATACTTGGTGGAGTGGGAAGTATACCCGGTGCCGCCATCGGCGGGTTGGTTTTGGGTATCGTGGAAAGCTATGGTCACACATTCATTGGATACCCTGCGTCTCTTTTACCGTTTCTTATTATTATTCTGGTTTTGATTTGTAAACCGACCGGGCTTATGGGAAGAAAGCTATGAAGCGAAGCAGTTATTTCGCAGTAGCTTCATACATAGTCCTGTTGGTCATACTGGGATTAATACCGATTCTGGTTGATAATCAGTATTACCTTGGGATAATAACATCAATTCTTATCGATATACTTCTCGCTGTCAGCCTCTGGTTTATCATTACTACGGGGCAGGTGACCTTAGGACATGCTGCCTTCGCCAGTATCGGTGCTTATATATCGGCTGCCTTAGTATCTGTCTATGGCCAATCTTCATTGATCGGCTTATTAGCTGCAATAGCAATTGCTGCGATTGTGGCAACAATTATCGGATATATCACGCTCAGAATAACAGGCATCTATTTTCTTGTTGTGACCTTGGCTTTTGGTGAAATAGTGAGGATCTTTTTCGGAATGGTGGAGCATCCGTTTGGTGGCTTGAACGGATTAATGAACTTACCGGCTCCAGATCCCATTCCTCTCCCGGGTCTTGGGGCAATTGATTTCGTGTCAAAACGATCACTATACTACCCTATAATGATATTCACGTTTCTCAGCGCAGTAATCATTCATAGGCTATACCGATCGCAAATTGGCACGGTGCATCGGGGCATTAGTCAAGCCGATAATCTCGCCGAGCACGTGGGCATCAACATTATGGCATATAAACTTAAAGCCTTCGTCCTTGGGAGTATGTTTTCCGGCTTGGCAGGTGTCCTATATACTTATGTTAACAAATCTATCCTGGTTTCCTCTTTTACATTGGAGCAATCCACGATCTATCTTCTGTATGTAGTGGTAGGGGGAGAAGCCAATATTGCCGGACCAATAATAGGAGCAATCATCCTCAATATCGTGTCTGTTATTTTACGACCGATCCAGGCGTTTGAGCCGATAATATACGGATTGTTGTTAATAGCTGCTGTTGTTTTTTTTAGAGGCGGTATATTGAGCCTTGTTCAAAATGCAAGGTATCACGTTCTATCATTAATTCGTGATAGCCATCTGACGAAATAAACCTCGCTGCAAATGTAATGGAGGTGAAGAAGCGTATTCATGTAGCCCGTATGAGATCAGAATGCGCTAATAATTTACGAGATGAAATGTTACAGTACACTGAGATTTTTACTCTGCAATAGGACACCAGTCTATGACTTAAATTGGTGCGGATTTTAACGGTGTTTTCCATTGAAATAAATCGATGCCTGGAAGACCTTGCATGATAAATCAGCAACGGTATGATACACCAAAATATTGGGGGGAGGGGGTGATGCTTTCTAATAAAACTTTAGGGATAGATAGTATAATAAATCAATCTTTAAGGAGGTATTTGTTATGAAGAAGAGGATGTTAACTTACTTATTTATCGTTTTACTAGTCGGCACAGCGATAATATGTGCTACTAAACCAACTCAAGCAAAGACGTTAGATATCGGGATTGTTACGCCTTTAACCGGGCCGCCAGCGCATCTTGGTACCAATTTGAAAAACAGCATTCTCTTGGCGATAGATGACCAAAACAAGCAAGGAGGAGTGACCATTGCCGGAGAAAAATATACGTTAAATGCCATAACCCGTGACAGCAAATGTGATAATGCTGTTGGAAGGTCAGTTGCTGAAGAACTGGTTTTCGGTAAAAAAGTGAAGATTGTTGCTGGGCCTTTTCTGGCTGATGCTATAGGCGCACAAACAGTTACTGAACCGAACAAAGTCATCCTGTTCGCAGTGACCTGCGATATACCAGGAATATCTACCCCAGAAAAACCATATAGCTTCTTCATCTCCGGAGGCGGATATGAAGCAACTATTAATGGAGCTGCATATGTACAGAAGTTCTACCCCGACCTGAAAACAGTTGCTACAGTGAACCCCGATTTACCCAGTTTACCAAACTGGGTGCATACAGCCGAAACCCTATTCCCCAAGTATGGTTTGACATGGCTGGGGATCGAGAAATTTTCGGCTGATACAAAGGACTTCATGCCAGTAATTTCACGAGTGTTGGCTAAGAAGCCTGATATCATAGATACAGGCGGTACTGCAGGCGACATGGGAGGTATGTGTGCCCTCCTCATAAAGCAATTGAGGGGAGCTGGCTTTAACGGCGTAATTATGGCACGCACTGTTCCGCCAGTACCTGTGATGATGGAAGTGGTGCCCGAACAATTCCGAACAAAGATTATTACCAATGATATACTTGTAGACAGCCCTATAGTGAGCAAAGCATACAAGGCCATGTATCAGCGATATGTAGATATGTTCAAAGAGCCCCCCATTGATATCGTTGGCGAGATGTATGATGGAATAAAGCCTTTCTTCGAGTTTATCAATGGGCAGGATACCATGGACACTACTGTGTGGATGGAAGGATTTGCGAAATCCCGCTGGCAGAGCATATGGGGACGCGAAGGCAGGTGGGTAGGAAAACCGATAACGGGAATTAATCGGATGCTGGTATGGGGTTTCTGGGTCTCTGAGTATACAAATGGCAAACCAGAGACAAAGTGGAAGGCTCCTATTCCTTGGGATCTTGTCGAGTAAAAATAGCAAAGAGGAGGAGACTATTCGGAATCCTCTGGGAGGGGGGTTCACTATGTTACCCACCTCCCAGGGGATACCTCCTGACGAATAGAGATTTACGAGGTTGCGAATAAGATCATGCCCAAGGCTCATTTATTCAAAGCAGAATGGTTGGATCATCCTGAAGATCAGCTTGCGGCTTATGGAGAGTTAAGAATCTCGAATGATTTCCGCCTTACTTTTGGGAGAAAACAATAGCCTGAAAGGTCTAAAGGGGAAAGAGGTAAAAATGTTTCTGATCCCCTTCAATGCTCATTCAATAAGCTAAAATGGCCCTGCTTGAACTACAAAAATTATCTAAAAGCTTTGGTGGGTTAAAGGCAGTGAAAGAACTTGACCTATCAATAGATAGGGGTGAAATAGTGGGGCTTATTGGACCTAATGGGGCAGGCAAAACAACGGTTTTTAACATGATAAGCGGAGTGTTTAAGCCTACCATGGGAAAGGTGCTGTTTAAAAATGATGATATCACCGGCTTAAAGCCTCACTGCTTAGTAAATAAGGGTTTGGCAAGGACCTTTCAGCTAACGACTCTTTTTAGCAATCTGACAGTCTTAGAAAATATTCTGCTGGGCTTCCACCTGAAATCGCAAATAGGATATAGAAGGGCTATATTCGATATCGGGTCTAACAGAGTCCAGTCCAGACTCTTGGATGATGCGGTGGGGCTTGCCGATTTCATGGGAATAGGAAATAAACGAAATGAGCTCGCGAAGAACCTCTCACATGGACACTGCAGAGTACTGGAAGTGGCTATTGCGCTGGCTACAGATCCTGAATTGCTGCTGTTGGATGAACCAGTCACTGGAATGAGTGCGATTGAAAGTACGGAGATGATGAATAAAATCAGAGAAATTAATAAAAAGGGAATATCAATCCTTTTGGTAGAGCACCATATGAAGGTAGTAATGGATGTTTGTGAAAGGATATGTGTCTTGGACTTTGGTATAAAAATAGGCGAGGGCTCTCCTAACGAGATTTGTAACAATCAACGAGTTATTAAAGCTTACCTTGGGGAAATGTATGCTATTAGAAGTCCGGGACATAAGAGTAAATTATGAGAAGGTCGAAGCGTTAAAAGGAGTATCCTTGCAGATAGCAGAAGGGGATATTGTTGCCATCCTTGGAGCAAATGGGGCAGGTAAGACAACAATATTAAAGACCATTTCAGGATTAAAACATCCGACATTCGGCGAGATACTGTTTCATGGCGAAAGAATTGAGAGCTATAAACCATCAAGAATAGTCAGGTTAGGAATAGGGCACATTCCGGAAGGAGCGCATGTTTTCCCTGATATGAGTGTTCAGGATAACCTGGCGTTAGGGGCCTTTGTAAGGAAAGATCGAGAAGGTATTAAACAGGATTTGGAAGAGATATATAAACACTTTCCTATACTCAAAGCGAGAAGCCGACAAAAAGCTGGCAGTTTAAGTGGCGGCGAGCAGCAGATGCTGGCGATAAGCAGGGCCATGATGTGCAAACCGAGGCTTCTTTTAATGGACGAACCAACTATCGGACTCAGCCCTATGCTTATAGATGAGATTGCTAAAATAATTATTTTTATTAAACAAAAAGGTATCAGCGTTTTTCTGGTTGAGCAGAATGCGGGGCTAGCGCTAAACCTAGCAAATCGGGGTTATGTGGTTGAAAATGGCCAAATTGCGCTAGCCGGTACCAGCGAGCAACTTCTTAACAATGATGAGGTCAAAAGGGCGTATTTGGGTGGATGAATGCCTACATGTGAGTAATTAGCTACAATAAATTATTTCATTGATAAATATACACATGAAACAAGGAATATGAGTGCGACTTTACCAGATTATTCCCCTTCGGACCTTCTGACTCAACAATGGTTGTGCGAGCTTTAATCGTTTCGCCAACTTCCTCTGGCTGATCCCCAAACTATCTATTTCCCAGTAATAGAGCATACTGCGAGCCTCTACCCTCCCCCTCTCCATTATTTCTTCAGGACTCATTTCCAACCTGCTCAATAAGCGTAGCCACATCATATCCTCCGGCCTGAAGGAGAAAAGGGGGCGAGTCTTTTTTTGACATGTTCCTTTGGTTGTGGCGAATACAGTATGAGGTTCCTAACCACAAGGGTACTTTTTTGAGGGTATCTCGTGGGCTGTGGGGTTAGCTTGTAATGGACCTAGGATTGTACGAATCAGCGCTCCAAAAAAGAAAAAGGCAACCGTAAATGATTGCCCAAAGCGAGGTGCCGGGAGGCGGAATCGAACCACCGACACGGGGATTTTCAGTTAAAACTTATGTGCTTATCACAAACCGTCTTAGGTTATACCGTGAGCCAGGCTCAGAACAGCGTCAATGGGGATGACCGAAATCCTGTGGTCGAGGGCATATTCCTGTTGGCCCGGATAGATCACCCACAAGTGCTCCAGCCCAAGGTCTTCGATGGCAGCGTGCATGGAACGGCTCCGGCCCGGGGCATCGGCATATTTAAACTCAAAGCCATAGCGTTTGCCCCTGACCATCACCAGCAGATCCAATTCAGCTCCGGCATGGGTTGCCCAGAAGTAGGCATCACGGGTTTCCAAAGCATTGATGACGTGCTCCAGGGCAAAACCCTCCCACGATGAGCCAAGCTTCGGATGCCCTTGCAGATCTATCAGAGTGGGGAGCTGAAGCAGGGTATGGAGGATCCCGCTGTCACGA
>Ga0209427_10005880_pt1 | contig 14049 bp, 9 predicted proteins | sample DeeMarSWOR136_30_FD_187465 | JGI IMG/M metagenome (GOLD analysis project Ga0209427, IMG submission 187465) | Marine sediment microbial communities from White Oak River estuary, North Carolina - WOR-1-36_30 (SPAdes) (version 2) | ecosystem: Environmental > Aquatic > Marine > Intertidal zone >... | reverse complement strand
TCTTCCATGGTGAAGGCGAAGTTTGAGAGGACGAAGCCGCATGTGAATGTGGGGACGATAGGGCACGTAGATCATGGCAAGACGACGTTGACGGCGGCGATGACGAAGCATTTGGAGAAGAAGGGGCTGGCGAGTTACATCCCGTTTGAGGAGATAGACAAGGCGCCGGAGGAGAAGGAGCGTGGGATAACGATAGCGACGGCGCATGTTGAGTATGAGACGGACAAGCGGCACTATGCGCATGTGGACTGTCCGGGGCATGCGGATTATATCAAGAACATGATTACGGGTGCGGCGCAGATGGATGGGGCGATAGTGGTGGTGAGTGCTGCTGATGGGCCGATGCCGCAGACGAGGGAGCATGTGTTGTTGGCTCGGCAGGTGAATGTGCCGTATTTGGTGGTATTTTTAAACAAGACGGACATGGTGGATGATCCGGAGCTGTTGGATTTGGTGGAGTTGGAGGTTCGAGAGCTTCTCAGTGAGTATCAGTTTCCGGGTGATGAGATACCGATTATACGGGGATCGGCGTTGAAGGCGTTGGAGAGTGATGATCTGGAGAGTGAAGATGTGAAGTGTGTGTGGGAGATACTGGATGCGATTGACAACTACATACCGGTACCCGAGCGGGATGTAGACAAGCCGTTTTTGATGCCGGTGGAGGATGTGTTCTCGATCACGGGACGGGGGACGGTAGGCACGGGACGGGTGGAGCGAGGGAAGATCAAGGTGGGTGATGCGGTTGAGATAGTGGGGATACGGGATACGCGCAAGACGGTGGTCACGGGAGTTGAGATGTTCAGGAAGAGTTTGGATGAGGGGATAGCAGGGGACAACATTGGGTTGCTGCTGCGGGGGATTGAGAAGGAGGAGCTTGAGCGGGGGATGGTGGTTGTGCTTCCGGGGTCGGTGATGCCGCATAAGAGGTTTACGGGGAGGGTGTATGTGTTGAAGAAGGAGGAGGGTGGACGTCACACGCCGTTTTTCAATGGGTATCGTCCACAGTTTTATTTCCGGACCACTGATGTGACGGGTGTGGCGACGTTGCCTGAGGGCAGGGAGATGGTGATGCCCGGTGATGATGTTGATCTGATTATTGAGCTTATTACTCCCATTGCCATGGAGAAGGAGCTCCGGTTCGCCATCCGCGAAGGCGGCCGCACGGTCGGCGCAGGCGTCGTCACCAACATTGCTGAATAGATGGTGTAAACAGGAGAGGAACTGGTAGAGATGAGAGAGTTGGTAATTCTGGCTTGCACTGTTTGCAAGAACAGAAATTATACCACCACGAAAAACAAGCGCAAGCATCCGGACAGGCTTGAGCACAAGAAGTACTGTCGCTTCTGTAGCAAGCACACCGTGCACAAAGAAACCCGCTAAGCGTTTGAACAGGAAAATCGGCTCGCGATACCGAGCTTCCTGGCGTTTGGTGTGCGATCCTACCAGAACCAATTTGACGATTTCGTTGTATGTGACCGGAGATTGGCATGATCGAAAAGGCGAGAAAGTTTTTGACCGAGACCAAGGCGGAGCTGAGGAAAGTCACGTGGCCGACACGGGATGAGCTCACCGGGTCCACCAAGATCGTCATCATTGCAACGTTTGTGGTGACAATCTTTATCGGGATTATCGATCAGATTCTTACCCAAATCATCAGGCGTCTTCTTGGATGGTGACATGTTCTCGACGATTACAGATAAACCTTAACATGGGAATATCGATATGACAGAGGAGATTTCGGAAGAAAATAGAAAAGAAGTGAGTAAGGAAGAGACATCGGCAAGTGAGGCTGAAATGGAGGAGCGTTCCTCAGTTTCTGAAGAAGAGGAAAGTGCCGACAGCGGAAAAGCATCGGAAGTTTCCGGAGTCGAGTCTGAATCCGATTCCCCCCCTACCCCAGAAGAGTTAGGAGAACGGGAGGAGGTAGACGCACCGGGAGATCGGGCAGCAGAGGAGGCATCCGGTGAACAGGTGGAAGAGGGGGAATCAAGCGAACAGGGGGAGGAGGAAGCATCTGAAGAACAGACAGGGCGAAAGATACTTGAGGAACAGGTGGAGGAGGAAACACCTGCAGAACAGGCGGAACGAGAGACACCGGAGGGACAGGCAGCAGAGGAGATATTGAGCGACCGGACGGCAGAAGAGGTGTCCGAGGAGCCTGTTGAAGACTTGAAGCAAAAAAGCAGGATGCGCTGGTATGTATTGCATACTTACTCCGGTCGGGAAAACAAGGTGTGCGATACGATCGAGCGTCAGATAAAGAATTCCGGTTTGGAGGATAAGTTTGGGAAGGTGCTCGTTGCTACCGAAGAAGTAGCTGAGATGAAAAAAGGCAAAAAAAGGGTTTCCCAGAAGAAGCTGTTCCCCAGTTACATACTGATCGAGATGGAAATGTCAGATGAGGCCTGGAACCTGATAGAGAATATTCCTGGAGTCACTCACTTTGTCGGAGGGACCAGGAAGCCCTTCCCTATCCCGAAGAGAGAGGTAGACAGGATCCTCGGGAGGATGGAAAAGAAAGAGGGGGTCATTCCCGAGGTTCCGTTCACACTTGGAGAACATGTGAGGGTAGTTGATGGCCCCTTCGCTGACTTTACCGGCATTGTGGATGAGATTAATCCAGAGAGGGGAAAGCTCAAGGTGCTGGTCAGTATATTCGGCAGGGAAACGCCAGTCGAGCTCGACTTTCTCCAGGTCAAGACCCTTTAGTTGATCGGTACGCTTGTGTACAGGCAAACCTGAGGAGCGAGTTAGTATATGGCGAAGAAAACAAGAAAGAAAATCACAAAGATTGTCAAGCTCCAGATTCAGGGAGGGCAGGCAACTCCCGCCCCACCGGTAGGACCGGCACTCGGTCAGCTCCAGGTGAGCTCGGTAGAGTTCTGTAAACAGTTCAACGCCGCGACGCAGAAGATGGTTGGCACCATCATTCCAGTCGAGATTACCGTCTATGCCGATAAGAGTTTCACCTTTGTGACGAAATCGCCGCCGGCTTCCGAGCTATTGAAGAAAGCGGCAAACATTGCAAAGGGTTCTGGAGAGCCGAACAAGGATAAGGTGGGCAAGGTAACGGTGGAGCAGATTCGAGAAATCGCGAAGGCGAAGCAGGAAGATCTGAATGCCTTCACCCTTGAAGCTGCGATGAAGATGGTCGAAGGGACAGCCCGGAGCATGGGAATTATTATCGAAGACTGATCGTGAAGGTAGGAATGAGATGAAGCGTGGCAAGAGGTATCGTGACGGCGTCGTCAAGATAGACCGCATGCGGGAGTACCCACTCGAGGAAGCAGTGGAGGTTTTGAAGAACATGCCTCCAGCAAAATTCGATGAGACGGTCGAGTTCTCCGCCAAGCTGGGCGTGGATCCCAAACATGCAGATCAGCAGGTTCGGGGAACTGTGCTTCTCCCGCATGGAACGGGCAAGGATGTGAAGATCCTGGTCCTTACCCGCGGTGAGAAGGAGCAGGAAGCCCGCGAGGCCGGCGCTGATTATGTTGGCTCGAACGAGTTTGTTGAGAAGATTAAGGAAGGATGGTTCGAATTCGATGTGGCGATCGCCACGCCGGACATGATGAGCGACGTCGGGAAGCTGGGAAGAATACTCGGTCCACGGGGGCTGATGCCTAATCCCAAGTCGGGAACAGTTACGTTCGATGTTGCGAAGGCGGTTAAAGACTCCAAGGCGGGAAAGATTGAGTACCGAGTTGACCGCGGAGCGAATATACACGTACCCGTTGGAAAGTTGTCTTTCGACAAGCACAAGCTGGTAGAGAATGTAAAAGCTCTCATGCTGGAACTCCTTCGGGCGAAGCCTGCGTCTTCGAAAGGTAAGTATATCAAGAGCACACACATCTCTTCCACGATGAGTCCTTCGATTGAGATTGATACGACGATACTGCTCAACGAGTTGAGATAGAGAAGAGGGGAGATCAGAGGATGGTTCAGCCTATCAAGACACAGAAAGTAGAAGAGCTGAGGGATCTCCTTCAAGATGCGAAAAGTATCATCTTGAACGATTTCACTGGCCTGAACGTGGCGGATATCTCGGATCTTCGTCGCCTCTGTCGCGAGAACGGCGTGATCTACAGGGTGATCAAGAACACCTTGGCAAAGCGGAGCTTTCGTGCGCTCGGCCTTGAGGAGATGGAACCGTTGCTGGAGGGTCCGATCGCCATTGCGGTGAGCATGGATGACGAGATTACACCTGCTCAGATTTTGAAGAAGTTTGCGGATGATTACGAGCTTCCCCAGTTCAAAGGGGGATATGTTGCGGGTCGTGTGTACAGTGCAGAAGAAGTGACCCGATTAGCGTCGCTCCCCAGTAGAGATGTTCTTCTCACCCAGGTAGTCGGGACATTCCAGGGGCCGATGCGAGGCCTCGTTACATGCCTCGGTGCTTCCCTTCGAAACCTTGTGTATGTCCTGAAAGCCATCTCGGAGAAGAAGGGAGCGGCTTGATGTGTCAGGCTCGAGCCTGGTGAATATGGTATGAACTCATAAACGGTGAGAAAGAGAGGATAAAGGATGCCTACGAAAAAGGAAAGCACGAAGAAGTCACAGGAATCTGCAGAAGCGAAGGAGAAAAAAGAAAACACAAAGAAGTCGCAGGAACCTGGAGAGACTGCAGGGAAGAAGGAAAAGGCTGAGAAGAAGCCTGCCGAGAAGAAGGAGAAGAAGACAAAGGCTGCAAGTGGCGCCAATGTCGACAAGATCATCGAAATGGTTGAAAGCATGAGTGTTCTCGAGTTGTCGGATCTCGTCAAGTCCCTCGAAGAACGCTTCGGTGTGACGGCTGCCGCTCCCATGGCTATGATGCCCGGCGCCGTACCGGGTGCAGCTGCTGCTCCGGAAGCCGAAGAGAAGACCGAGTTCGACGTCATACTGAAAGACATCGGTAGTCAGAAGATTCAGGTAATCAAGGTTGTCAGGGCTATTACGGGTCTGGGGCTCATTGAGGCCAAGAAGCTCGTCGAAGAATTTCCGAAGCCGATCAAGGAGGCCGTGAACAAGGAAGAAGCAGAGGAGATCAAGAAAAAGATCGAAGAGGTAGGTGCCACTATTGAGATTAAGTAGTAATGACCACGTGGGGTGTTTTCAGCGCCGGCACCCAGGAAAGGGAGGGGTCGTATCCAATGAGTAAGTCGCCTGACCGTTTCAAGTATTCAAAGATTACACAGGTCATGGAGATACCTCATCTGCTCGAAGTTCAGCTCGAATCGTACGAGAGGTTTCTCCAGCGCAATGTCCCAATTGATAAGAGAGAGAACATCGGGTTGGAGGCTGTTTTCAGGTCAGTTTTCCCGGTGGTCTCTTCAAGGGGAGAATTTACACTGGAATATCTCTTATACGCGGTGGGTGAACCGAAGTATACCGTGGAGGAATGTAAGGAACGGGACCTGACATACGCGGCGCCCCTCAAGGCTGCACTTCGCCTCGTTATCCGTGGAGACAGCGAAGGCGAGCAGGTGATCAAGGATATCATTCAGAGCGAGGTATACTTGGGTGAAATACCGCTGATCACCGAACAGGGAACCTTCATCATCAATGGTGCTGAGCGTGTCATCGTCAGCCAGTTGCATCGTTCGCCGGGAGTCGTATTCAGTGATGATTACCACCCGAATGGAAAAAGACTCTTCAACGCGAGGATCATCCCATACCGCGGTTCCTGGGTCGAGTTCGTCATCGATGTGAACGACATCATGTACGTCTACATCGACAGACGGCGCAAGATACCGGTCACAGTGCTGCTGAAGGCAATGGGTTTCGAGCCGAACAGCGCGATTATCAAACTCTTTCACAAAACCAAGGTGTATACACTTTCACCGAAGACATCGAAGAAGGACCTGTCACTGATCGATCGAATTGTAGCCGAGGATGTGGTGAACCGGAAGACCGGTGAGGTTCTCATTGAGGCGGGAAAGCCACTCGTCGAAACGGTCCTCGCAATGATGAAGTCCCAGAAACTTCTCAAGGTCGTGCTCGTCGAGAAGGACGGGAGCACGGATGAGGACGTCATCATCAAGACGATCGAGAAGGACCCCACATCCAATCAAGAGGAGGCGCTGAAGCGTATCTACAACTTGATGCGGCCAGGTGATCCACCGAACGTAGAGACTGCGAAGGCACTGCTCGATAGACTTTTCTTCAATCCGAAGCGGTACAACCTTGCGAACGTCGGACGCTACAAGATGAACAGTCGCCTCGGTATCGATGTCCCTATCGGGACCACGACACTCACCGAGAAGGATTTCCTCGCAGTTGTCGCTAATCTCATTCACCTGAAGGAGATTGACGGTCCCGTAGACGATATCGACCATCTGGGTAACCGTCGGGTTCGATCCGTTGGGGAACTCCTCGCAAACCAGTTTTCCATCGGACTTGCCCGCATGGCACGGATCATCCGCGAAAGGATGACGATACAGGAAACGGAGAATCCCACTCCCTACGACCTCGTGAACGCGAGAACGATCAGTGCCGTGATTCAATCCTTCTTCGGGAGCAGCCAGCTTTCTCAATTTATGGATCAGACGAACCCGCTCGCAGAGCTGACACATAAGAGGCGCCTCTCAGCTTTGGGTCCAGGAGGCCTCACCAGGGAAAGGGCGGGATTTGAGGTGAGAGACGTTCACTTTACACATTACGGGCGTATGTGCCCGATAGAGACTCCCGAGGGCCCCAACATCGGGCTCATTACCTCACTCGCGACGTACGCGCGTGTGAACGAGTTTGGATTCCTTGAAACTCCATATCGGAAAGTGAAAAACGGGCTGGTCACGGACAAGATAGAAATGCTTTCTGCCGATCTTGAAGATGAGCTGATCATCGCTCATGCGAACGCTCCACTCGACAGGCGAGGGAGGTTTGTGAATCCCATGGTGATGGCCCGGTACCGGGGTGATTTCGTCGTCGTCGACCCGAAAGAAGTGGATTATATGGACGTCTCACCTCACCAGCTCGTCAGCGCTGCTGCCGCTCTGATCCCGTTCCTCGAGCATGACGACGCCAACAGGGCTCTCATGGGATGCAACATGCAGCGACAGGCGGTCCCGTTACTCATTGCGGAGGCTCCGATCGTTGGCACCGGTCTCGAGAAGCGGGTCGCCTACGACTCGGGCGTGCTGGCGATTGCGAAGAGGAGCGGCCGTGTCGAGAGTGTGACGGCCGACAGTATCAGGATCAGTTATGGATCGAGCAAAGAGGGAGAAGGACTCGATGATTTCACCGGCTTCGGTGGTGTTGATGAGTATGTGCTCACGAAGTTCCAGCGCTCCAACCAGGATACGTGCATCAACCAGCGACCGATCGTTGAGGTGGGGCAGCGTGTCAAGAAGGGCGAAGTCATTGCCGACAGCTCCGCCACACAGACCGGAGAGCTCGCCCTCGGCAAGAACATCATCGTTGCCTTCATGCCGTGGCGCGGTTACAACTTCGAGGATGCAATCATCCTGAGCGAGAGTCTCGTCACAAACGATACGTACACCTCGATACATATCGAGGAGTTTGAAACCCAGGTCCGTGATACGAAAGCAGGGATGGAGGAAATCACTCGCGAGATCCCCAATGTGAGCGAGGAGATGATCGCGAACCTCGATGAGGATGGGATCGTGAGGATCGGTGCACGTGTCAAAGCGGGAGATATTCTCGTGGGGAAGGTGACGCCAAAGGGAGAGACTGAGCTCACGCCAGAGGAACGGTTGCTCAAAGCGATCTTCGGTGAAAAGGCCGGCGACGTGCGTGACGCATCGCTCAAGGCACCGCCGGGGATGGACGGCATCGTTGTTGATATAAAGGTTTTCTCGCGCAAGGAACGTGATGATCGTGCAAAGAGCCATGAGAAGAAAAAGATCCAGGAACTCATGAGACAGCGGGAGCTCGAGATCGAGCACATCACAGAAAAACGCAGGGAGCGTCTCGAGAAGCTCATGGTCGGTCAGACCACCGAAAAGCTCATCCATGCCGAGACCGGAGAGGTACTGGCGCGAGCCGGGCGTAAGATCACCGAAAAACTGCTGCGCAGCATCGACGTCTCTCACCTGCACTGGGGCCTCCCGATCGTGAAGAATCCGAAGGTCGACAAGAAGGTACAATCCCTCATGGAAGCAGCTGCACGGGCGATCGAGAAGGTGGAGAGTAAATACGAAAAAGAGAACGAACGGGTCATGCGTGGTGATGAACTCCCGCCCGGCGTAAGCAAGCTGGTCAAGGTATATATCGCGCGGAAGAGGAAGGTTTCCGTTGGGGACAAAATGGCTGGCCGGCATGGGAACAAGGGTGTCGTGTCCAAGATCGTGCCCACCGAGGATATGCCGCACCTGTCCGATGGTACCCCTGTCGAGATCATCCTCAATCCGCTCGGTGTTCCCAGCCGTATGAACTTGGGTCAGATTCTCGAGACCCACATCGGTTGGGCAGCCAGGAAAATGGATTACAAGGTTGCTACTCCCGTATTCGATGGCGCTTCTCTCTCGGAAATCGAGGAGGCACTGATCGAAGCAGAGATCCCCAAAGATGGTAAAACAACTCTCTGGGACGGTATCACGGGAGAACCGTTCGACGAGGAGATAACCGTCGGCTACATCTACATTATGAAGCTTTCACACCTGGTGGATGATAAGATCCACGCGCGCTCCATCGGACCGTACTCGCTTGTGTCGCAGCAGCCCCTCGGTGGGAAGGCGCAGTTCGGGGGTCAGCGATTCGGCGAAATGGAAGTCTGGGCACTCGAGGCTTACGGTGCAGCTTACAGCCTTCAGGAATTGCTGACGGTGAAATCAGACGACGTCACAGGTCGGAGCAAGATCTACGAATCGATCGTGAAGGGCGATAATACACCAGAGCCCGGTCTACCCGAATCGTTCAATGTACTCATCAAAGAGCTTCAGAGCCTGTGCCTCGACGTCCAGCTCGAGAAGAATTAAAGAAGGCGGTGTTTCAATTTCGATACCATCGGCATCTCTTAATCCTGTAAGGAGAAATCAGGGAACGGTATCGACTGGAGGTTTCATTTGTATACCACCTTTATAGAAAAGGATCGTAGGAAGCCCACTGACATTGAGGCGATGCGTATTCAACTCGCCTCGCCCGAGGTTATTCGCTCGTGGAGCTTCGGTGAAGTGACCAAGCCCGAGACGATAAACTACCGCTCCTTCAAACCTGAGAAGTCCGGTCTGTTCTGCGAACGAATATTCGGGCCAGTGAAGGACTGGGAATGTGCCTGCGGCAAGTACAAGAGGATACGCTACCGGGGTGTGATATGCGACCGCTGCGGTGTCGAGGTGACACACTCGCGTGTCCGGAGGGAGCGTCTCGGTCACATCGAGCTTGCTGTACCCGTTGCCCATATCTGGTTTCTGAAAGGAGTGCCCAGCCGTATTGGGTACATGCTTGATATGACGGTTCGTAATCTTGAGCGCATCCTCTACTACGAATCACATGTCGTCATCGATCCTGGAAATACCGATCTGAAGCACAGAGAATTAATCGATGATGAGACATACAATGATCTCCTCGATAAGGATCTCGAGTTCAAAGCGGGAATGGGGGGCGAGGCGATTCGTGAACTCCTCGCTCAGATCAACGTCGAGGAGCTTTCAATCAACCTCAGGGCTCAGGCGAAGGTAGAGACATCCGCACAGCGGAAAAAAGACGTCTTGAAACGTCTCAGAGTTGTGGAAGCGTTTCGTCAGAGCCAAAACAGGCCTGAGTGGATGGTACTCAGTGTTATCCCTGTCCTCCCGCCCGACCTGCGTCCTCTCGTGCCTCTGGAAGGCGGGCGGTTCGCCACATCGGATCTCAACGATCTCTATCGACGGGTTATCAACCGGAATAATAGGCTGAAGAAGCTCATTGAAATCCGCGCACCGGAGGTAATCCTTCGCAATGAGAAACGTATGCTTCAGGAAGCGGTTGATGCCCTCTTCGACAACAGCCGCAGATCGCGCGCTGTCAGGGGACAGGGAAACAGGCCTCTCAAGAGTCTCAGCGACATGCTTAAAGGAAAGCAGGGACGTTTTCGCCAGAACCTTCTCGGGAAACGTGTCGATTACTCGGGACGTTCGGTTATCGTCGTCGGTCCCGAACTCAAGATAGATCAGTGTGGTTTACCGAAATCGATGGCGCTCGAGCTGTTCAAGCCTTTCATCATCCGAAAACTTGAAGAGAAGGGTTACGTCCAGACGGTGAAGAGCGCGAAAAAACTCGTTGAGCGTGAACGACCTGAAGTCTGGGATATCCTCGAAGAGATCATCAAGGATCATCCGGTCCTCCTGAACCGTGCACCAACACTTCACCGGCTCGGGATTCAGGCGTTTCAGCCGTTGTTAATCGAGGGAAAGGCGATCCAGATCCATCCCCTCGTCTGTACAGCTTTCAATGCAGATTTCGACGGTGACCAGATGGCGGTTCACGTTCCATTATCTTACGAGGCCCAGCTGGAAGCGCGCACACTCATGCTTTCAGAGAACAATATCCTATCCCCGGCCAACGGTTCTCCGCTGGCTTCCCCATCACAGGATATGGTCCTGGGCCTCTATTACATCTCTACGGTGAAGGATGGTGCACGGGGCGAGGGCAAGATCTTCTACAGTTCGGCAGAGGCACTCTCCGCACATCATGCTGGTGTGATCAGTCTTCATGCACGTATCAAGGTGAGACTGAACGGTGAGCTCGTGAGCACGACGGTAGGAAGGATAATTTTCAATCAGATCGTCCCAGAGGGGCTCGGCTTCATCAATGACCTGCTTGACAAGAAGACGATCGGTCAGCTCGTCACGAACTGCTACAAGAAGCTGGGGAACGCCCTGACCGTCAGGTTCATCGAGCAGTTGAAAGAGATCGGTTTCCATTACGCAACGAGAGCCGGTGCCACCATCAGTATCGATGACATTCTCGTTCCCAATGAGAAACCGAAACTCATCGATCAAGCTCAGAAGGATGTGAATAGGATCCAGAAGCAGTACAAGAACGGCCTCATTACCGACGGTGAACGATACAACAAGATCATCGATACCTGGACTCATACGACAAATAACGTAGCGGATGCCATGCTCGAGAACTTGAGTAGGGATCGTGGAGGGTTCAACCCCATCTACATGATGGCGATTTCTGGATCGCGAGGGAACAAGGAACAGATTCGACAGCTCGCCGGCATGAGAGGCCTCATGGCCAAGCCTCAGAAACGGATTACTGGTGGCATCGGCGAGATTATTGAGATGCCCATCACAGCTAACTTCAAAGAAGGACTGACGGTTCTTCAGTACTTCATCTCGACACACGGCGCCCGAAAGGGGCTGGCTGATACGGCTCTCAAGACTGCCGACGCTGGTTATCTCACTCGCCGGCTCGTTGACGTTGCGCAGGACGTGATCGTCACGGAGCCTGACTGCGGAACTATCATGGGTGTTGACATCTCCGCTCTCAAAGAGGGGGAGGAGATCATTGAGGCACTGAGCGACCGTATCCTCGGACGTGTTGTTGTTGACAATGTTATCGATCCGCAGACGGGAGAGACGATCATAAAGGCCAACTCACTCATCAGTGAGGAAATTGCAACTGAGATTGAAGAGAGAGGCGTGGAGAAAATCAAGATCCGCTCCGTCCTCACGTGCGAGTCCAAGCGGGGTGTTTGTGCTCTCTGTTACGGGCGAAATCTCGCCACGGGCCAACTGGTAGACATCGGCGAGGCGGTTGGTGTGATTGCTGCACAGAGTATCGGGGAGCCCGGCACGCAGCTCACGCTCAGAACCTTCCACGTGGGTGGCACCGCGAGTCGAATCGCGGAGCACACACAGAAAACATCAACCCATGCAGGTGTTGTCCAATTCAACAGCATCAAGACCGTTGTCGACCGGAGCGGTAAAATTGTCACGATCGGTCGAAAGGGCGAGATACTCATTCGAGACGATAAGAGTGATCGAGTGAGGGCACGCTTCGGTGTCCCCTACGGTGCATCGCTGGCGGTGAAGGAGAAAGATGCTGTGGAGAAAGGGGATATCATTTACGAGTGGGATCCCTACTCTGACGTCATCATCTCTGACAAGAAGGGAAAGCTGCGCTTCCGTAACATCGTTGAGGGAACCACCCTCAAGGAAAAGCTGGACGATAAAACCGGTCTTCGTCAGATGGTGATCATTGATGACAGGGATAAGAAGCTTCATCCACACATCGAGCTGCTCAATGAGAAGAAAAAAGTGGCCGGGAATTTTATCATCCCCACCGGTGCGCACATGATAGTCCACGACAAGGACAGTGTCGTGCCGGGGGACGTCATTTGCAGGATTCCGAAAGAGATCACGAGGACTCGGGATATCACTGGCGGTCTGCCTCGTGTCGCTGAGCTCTTTGAGGTTCGGAAGCCGAAGGAAGCCGCTGTCGTTTCGGAGATCGACGGCTTGGTGGAGTTCGGTCAGGTCTCAAAGGGAATGCGAAAGATCAACGTTGTCAACGAGAGTGGTGACATCCGGACGTACATCGTTCCCCAAGGCAAGCACCTGAGGGTTTACGAGGGTGATTTCGTCGAAGCAGGGGATAACCTGACGGAGGGCCCCGTCAACCCGTTTGACATTCTGAGCATCAAGGGTGTGAACGCAGCCCAAAACTATCTGGTGAACGAGATCCAGGAGGTTTACAGGCTGCAGGGGGTACGTATCAACGACAAGCACATAGAGGTGATTGTCCGTCAGATGCTCCAGAAGGTCGTCGTCGAAGATCCGGGAGACACACATTTCCTCGAAGGGGATATTGTGAGCAAGGGTGAGTTCCGTGAGGAGAACGATCGGGCAATGAAAGAGGGAGGCAAGCCGGCTACGTTTAAACCACTCCTTCTCGGAATCACCAAGGCTTCACTGACAACCGAGAGCTTTATTTCGGCTGCGAGCTTCCAGGAGACGACTCGGGTACTCACCGAAGCTGCCGTCCAGGGTAAGGTCGATTACCTAACTGGTCTCAAGGAAAATGTGATCATGGGGCATCTGATTCCTGCCGGGACCGGTCTCTACAAGTACGGCAGTATCAAAATCGCCGAAGAGATGAGCGAGGAAGAGCTTATGGAAAAGGAGCTTGCGGACGAAGAGCTCGCGAGCATGATAAATGAGGTAAAGAAGGGAGCGTCGTAACGGGACGTCGGTAAGTGCTTAAAAAATCAGTTTGTTATTCCGTTAAAATGGGCTAAATTATTTACTTGACAGGAAGATAATAGATCGCTAAATTGGAAGTTCGCATCTTAACTCGTCTCGAATCTCTGATTGAGACGGTTAAGGCATTGAAATCATTGGAATTAAGAGGGTGAACGGTGCCCACGATCAATCAGTTGGTCCGGAGAGGACGGAGAAACGTCAGGAAGAAGACGAGCGCACCGGCTCTCCAGGCTTGTCCGCAGAAGCGGGGGGTCTGCACGCGCGTGTATACTTCGACGCCTAAGAAGCCTAACTCTGCGATTCGCAAGGTTGCAAGAGTAAGGCTCACAAATGGCTACGAGGTCACCGCGTATATTCCCGGCGAGGGCCATAATCTCCAGGAGCACTCGATCGTTCTTATACGCGGTGGACGGGTAAAGGACCTGCCGGGTGTTCGTTACCATATCATTCGTGGGACGCTCGACACGAGCGGTGTCGAGGGGAGGACGAAGAGGCGTTCGAAGTACGGTGTGAAGAGGCCGAGGAAAGCAGCCGCAGCCTCGTAAAGGAGCGAGAGGATATGCCTCGCCGGAGAGAAGTGGTAAAAAGAGAGATACGCCCTGATCCGAAGTACGGGGACATCTTGATGGCGAAGTTTATCAACTATCTCGTGCGGCGCGGGAAAAAGAGCAAAGCTGAGAAAATCGTGTACGGTGCAATTGATCTTATCGAGAAGAAGACGGGACAAAACGGGCTCGAAGTAGTCAGGAGGGCCATCGAAAATGTCAAGCCGGTGCTTGAAGTGACATCCCGTCGAGTCGGTGGGGCTACCTATCAGGTGCCGATTGAGGTGCGTCCCGAGCGCAGGCTGGCCCTCGCCATGAGGTGGATTATCAGCTTCGCCAAGCAGAGACCGGAGCATACGATGGCGGAGAGG
>Ga0209427_10005877_pt1 | contig 14051 bp, 15 predicted proteins | sample DeeMarSWOR136_30_FD_187465 | JGI IMG/M metagenome (GOLD analysis project Ga0209427, IMG submission 187465) | Marine sediment microbial communities from White Oak River estuary, North Carolina - WOR-1-36_30 (SPAdes) (version 2) | ecosystem: Environmental > Aquatic > Marine > Intertidal zone >... | reverse complement strand
TGGCAGAAATGAAGGATGATATAGGAACAGCAACAGGTCTGGCATGGACTCCGAGCGGGGTTGAAATATTGTTCATCGAAGCCACCAAGATGAAGGGGAAAAAGGGTCTGGTTCTCACCGGTCAGTTAGGAGATGTGATGAAAGAATCTGCTCAAGCAGCTCTGAGCTATATCCGTTCCAAGGCTAAACTATTAAAAATAGACGAAGATTTCTTCAATAAATATGACATCCATATCCACATTCCTTCTGGTGCCATCCCAAAAGATGGTCCATCAGCCGGTATCACCATGACAACAGCTCTCGCCTCACTTTTAAGCGAAAGGCCTGTTAAACACAACATTGCTATGACAGGGGAGATCACCCTCAGGGGAAAAGTCCTCCCTATTGGCGGGGTAAAAGAGAAAGTACTAGCAGCAAAGAGAGCCGGAATCAATCAAATCATCCTTCCCAAAAAGAATAAAAGAGATATTCAAGAAATCCCGAAGAATGTATTAAAAGGGCTGAGCTTTCGGTTTGTTGACAATATGGATTCTGTCTTGAAAATTGCCCTTGGAAATGAAAGGAATGGAGAGTCGAAAACGAAACGGAAATAATTTTTTATTTGAGTAGTTCTTTTGCCTTTTCAACAGCAGTCGTTGCATCCTCAGCGTAAGCATCTGCACCTATCTCATCAGCCCACGCTTGATTTACAGGTGCTCCTCCTATCATGACCTTTACCCTCTCCCTTATCCCTGCCTTTTTTATCTCCTCAATGGTCAATCTCTGGTTAACCATGGTGGTGGTTAAGAGGGCTGAAAGCCCTACGATATCCCCCTCTTCTTTTTTTAAAGCCTGGATAAATCTTGAAGGAGGAACATTTACACCAAGGTTAACAACCTTAAATCCAGAATTTTCCATCATCATCGCCACGATGGTCTGTCCAATATCATGCATATCCCCAAGAACCGTACCTATAATAAAAGTCCCTAAGGGTTTTATATTTTTTTTCTTGAGGAGGGGCCTTATGAGATTGAGACCAGCATGAACGGCCTTGGCTGCAATTAATACCTCAGGAATAAATGCCTCTTGTTTTTTGAATCTTTCTCCTACTCTATGAAAACCCGGCATCAGTCCTTTATCAAGGATGTCGCGAACGTCCAACCCTTCTTCAATTCCGCTCTTGGTTAATCTTTCTACCTCACCTCTATCGCCTTTCTCTACAGCCATAGATAAAAGATTATAATCCATCTCTTTTTCTTCTTATAAATTGAGTTCTCAATAATTTTATATTAATGAAAAATGATTATCCCTGATACTGACTTTTTGGGAACCATCATACAGTATTCCGTGATGGTTATTTCTTTTTTTATATGAGAAAACAATCTAAAAATATCCCTCTGTCTTTCCAAAGGAAAGTCTTTTAATCCTGGAATCAAGGTAAAATCTAATGTACCCTTTTTTGAGACGGTTTTTTTTAAATTCTTGATAATATCCTGAATAGCAACCCAAGACATTGCATCCAAGAGCATGCCTTCCAAATATAACCCTCTCTGTAAAAACCTTGATATCTCAGACTCTAATCTCAGACCAAGGGTTGCCAAAAAAAATAATCCTTTTTGTCCCTCATTTAATCTTTCTAATAATATGCTATCTTTAAATCTCGCATGATTATCAAATTGAACAATGCCTTTTGAATTCACAGAATTTATCTTCGACACAACATTATATACTGCTGGACTGATTGTCTTCCTTGCGAGGGAGAGGACATTATTCCATTCAGGAATCTCTGAAGAGGAAAAGCCTTTTTGATATCCAAAATACTTTAATACCTTATTTTCATCTATCTCTATATTGAAATCCTCTAAAACCTTTGTCATAAACAAAAGAATGACTATAAATTATTCTGTATCTTAGCAGCCTTTACCGTATTATTTAAGAGCATCGTTATTGTCATCGGACCAACCCCACCAGGCACAGGGGATATGGCTTCAGCCACTTTGCTCACCTCATCAAAATCGACATCCCCAACAAGCCTATACCCTTTTTCTGAAGTAGGATCGTCAACCCTATTCACACCCACATCAATAACGACAACCCCTTTTGAAACCATATCAGCAGTAATTGCCTTTGCTCTACCGATAGCAGCTATGAGTATCTCAGCCTCTCTGGTATGTTTTGAAATATCCTTTGTTCTCGAATGACATATGGTAACGGTTGCATCTGCTCCTTCTTTTTTCTGCATGAGGATCGCTGCAAGAGGTTTTCCCACGATATTACTCCTCCCAACAATAACGACATGTTTTCCCTTAGGATCATAACCACTCCTCAAAAGCATCTGCTGAACACCAAAAGGCGTGCAAGGCAGGAAGAGGGGATCCCCCAAAAGTATCTTTCCAACATTTATAGGATGGAAGCCATCGACATCTTTTTCTGGAAGCACACTGTTCAATATCTTAACCTCATTGATCTGTTCAGGGAGGGGAAGCTGAACAAGGATTCCATTAATCTGAGTGCTTTTGTTTAATTTATTTATCAATTCTAAAAGCTCTTCTTCCTTGGTATTCGCAGGAAGATTATATTCTTCTGAAAATATACCCATCTCTTTACATGCCTTTCTTTTCATCCTCACATAGACCTGCGAGGCAGGGTTATCTCCTACCAAAACTGCTGCCAAGCCTGGTGTAATATTATTTTGAGACTTTAAACTCTCTACCTCTTTTTTAATCTCCCCTCTGATCTCATCTGCAATCTTATTACCATCTATGATTTTCGCTGACAATTCCTTCTTCCCCCTTTCTTTTATACATCCATTTTACCTTCTCTATGAGCCTGAATATAATTCATGCAGTACTCATCTTTGCCCAGAAGGGCGCTGGCTGAAATGATGCTCGCCATTAATCTTTTATCACAAGGATCTAAAATAGCGGCATCAAGACCCTTCAACATCGCCATGACCAAAAATGTCTGATTGAGCTGTTTTCTATCAGGCAGGCCATAGGAAATATTGCTCAAACCACAAACGATTTGAACACCATCTATTGCCTTTTTTATTTCTTCAATGGCATTCATGGCAACGATTCCATTTTGATTATCGACACTAATAGGAAAAATACAGGGATCAATAAAGATGCCTTTTTTATCTATTCCTTCTTTGTTTAACCTCTCAACTAATAATGTGGCTATTCTCACTCTTTGCTCTGTAGTCTTTGGCATCCCTGAATCATCAATACAAAGAGCAATCACCTTTGTATGATACTTCTTGATTACAGGAAGCGTATTTTTAAATCTCTCCTCCTCACCTGTTATGGAATTAATGATAGGTTTTTTATTGTTTTTATAAACCTTAAGACCTTCCTCTACAGCTTCTGGAAGGGAAATATCAATAGAGAGGGGAAGGTCCACAGCCTTCTGCACGGTTTCAACTAACCATTTCGTACAACTTACCTCTTCACCGACAATTCCCCCATTTACATCTATATAATGGGCTCCTGCCTTTTCTTGATCTAATGCAATTTTCTGGATATATTGAGCATCTCTTTTTTTCACAGCTAAAGCAATGGGCTTTCTTGTACAGTTGATGAGTTCTCCGATTATTAACATATCCACCCTCTCATTTTCTAAAATAGTTTTTTAAAATGAAGAGATTCAAAAAAGATATCCTGATAATCCTTTCTTCCGGCAAAGTTTATATGCTCGATTTTTTCAGCTAACCCTTCAGCAATTTTTCTCATCTCCTTAGAGATTAAAACCAGCTTTGCTCCTATACCAGCAGCGTTACTTAAAAATCTTATCTTTTTTAGAGATAGATTTGGTATCAAACCTATTTCTATTCCATTTTCAGGATCAATAAAGTTTCCAAATGAGCCGGTTATGAAAATATTCGATATATCATCAATCCCAATTTTGAATTCTTTAAATAATAACTTTATACCAGCGGCAATTGCTCCTTTGGCTAATTGTATCTCTCTAATATCCTTCTGTAAAAGGTATAATGGTCTTTTATTATAGGACTCTTCTTTTTTTGTCAATTGAAAGCCATGGCCCTCTCTTCTCATAACAACCCTTTTTTTGATGTTCCTTGGCACAGCCACATCCACCTCATCCTGTTTTATTAAACTCCCCTTAGGTGTTATGATTCCCATTTTTAAAAGTGAGGCAATCGCATCTATCATCCCTGAACCACATATGCCTTGAGGAGCTCTATCCCCTAAGACATGAAACTTTATACCGCTTTGATTAGCCTTATATCTATCAATAGCCCCTTTTTCAGCTAGCATACCATATCGAATACTCGCCCCTTCAAAGGCAGGGCCCGCAGCATTAGAACCACACAGTATCTTTTTTCTGTTTCCAAGAATGGTCTCACCATTTGTTCCGATATCAATAATCAAGGAGAGATCCTCCCTTTGATAAATCCCTGTTGCCAGGATGGTAGCGAGGGCATCTGAACCAACAAAACCATCAATATTGGGAAGGAAATACCCCTTTATCTTTCTTCCTAATTTTATACCTAACTCTCTTAAACCAAATTCTATACCTTCCTTAACAGCAGGCTTATAGGGGGATACCCCTAAACTTGAAGGGTCGATACCCAAAAAAAGATGATGCATGGCCGCGTTTCCAACAAAAACACCAGAGTATACATTTGCTCTTGACACCTCTGAATCACTTACCAGTCTCTCAATAATACTTTCTATATCTTTGACAACTGCCTTTTGAAGTTTTTTCAAGCCTTTTAAGTCAGAGGCAAAGTTAATCCGTGAGATGATATCAGCTCCAAAAATCCTTTGACTGTTAGAGGCAGACAATGCCTTTCGTGTAGAACCATCATTTAAATCAACCAGATAACCAGCTAATGTCGTTGTTCCAACATCAAAAGAGAGCCCAAATTTTTTTGAGGTCGTATCCCCTTTTTCGAACGCGATCACCTCGCTATCATGAAGAACAACGGTTACCCCACCATCACTATCTAAAATCCTTTTATTGATACTCTTAGCAATCGATAAGTCTTTTTTAAAAGAAGTTTTCTCTGGCAAGCTCTCTTTAATCTCTGACCATAGAGAACCTTTTTTTTCTATGGCTCTCTTATCTAACCGGATGAAATATTTATTGATGCCACAATCCGGAGATACACGAATGGATTTATCATCTGGAAAAAAATCATGTCTGAAAGAAACATCCTCCTTGAGTAGCCTCACAACCGTATCTTTTTTTAACGTTTTCCTGCATGCCAATCTTATGCCACTCTTCTTTTCTTTCTCTGTCAGAAACCTCTCTTCTATTGAATCAATCCCTAAATCACCTTTCAGGATTTTTATCTTACACTTCCCGCACCAGCCAGCGCCCCCACAATAGCTATTAATAGGAAGGTGAAGCTTTATCGCTGCATCAAAGATAGTTTTCTTAGGAGAAAGTTCTATCTCTTTTTTTATTGGTGAAAAGGTAACCTTTATCTTATTCTTCATATCCCCTGATACTCGCTACAATATGCTTTATATGTTCAGGTGTTGTTCCACAACATCCCCCGACCACATTTACTCCTATCTTTAAAAACTCAAGGGACCTTTTTGCCATATATTCTGGGTCCTGTTTATAAACCACTCTATCTTCTTGCATAATGGGCATACCAGCATTTGGTTGGGCAATAAGATAGAAGTCTTTACCCGCGCTTCTCATCTCCTTCATCAGTTCTATCATCTCATCTATTCCTGTCCCACAGTTTGAACCAACGACATCAGCACCAAATTTTGATAGCTCTGATACAGCATCTTTCGGCTCGACTCCCATCATCGTTTTGAACCCATTTTTTGTCTTATCAAATGTCATTGTGGCAATAATAGGAAGTTCACACGTTTTTTTTGCCGCTTCAATAGCAGCCTTTGCCTCTTTTAAATCATACATGGTCTCAATGCAGATGACGTCGACACCCCCTTCAACCCCTGCCCTTATCTGTTCTGAAAAAACCTCTACCATTTCAGGATAACTGACTTCTCCAAGGGGCTCGATAAACTTTCCCGTGGGTCCCACAGATAAAGAAACAAAACCACCTTCTGGTGCTGCTTCTTTAGCGAGCTTAGCTCCACAAAAATTAAAATCCTTTGTCTTATTCTCAAAACTAAAATCTTTTAGCTTAAACCGGGTTCCACCAAAGGTGTTTGTTGTTACCATATCACAACCCGCAGAAAAATATTTTTTATGAATTTGTTTTATGATTTCTGGATGGGATACATTCCACTCCTCAGGACATGTTCCTGTTTGCATTCCAGAGTCAAGGAGCATCGTACCCATTGCTCCATCATTTACTAAAACTTCTCTTTCCAATCTTTTCAAGAATGCATGGATCATTATCTTCTCCCTAGTGGCAAATTAATTTATTACTCTAACCCTGTCAATGAATTTTTTCCTTTATGAATAAATTAAATTTATCAAATTAGAAAAAACGATTTTGATCCCTGATATAATCAGAATAAACCCAAATATCCTCTGTAATATTTCGCTCTTTATGCGCCTGACCCTAGACGCGCCAAAGGTCACAAAAATCAAACTGCTACTTATCAGAATCATTAAGGCCACTCCATTCACATAGCCCAAAGAATAGGGAGGTAAATAATCGTTCCCCCATCCATTATATATATAGGCCATGGTTGCAACAGTGCTATTAAATGCGATCATCGTACAAGATATTCCTGCTGTCTTGTCCATAGGGTATCTTAGTAATAAAACCATAATGGGAACGGCTATCGCTCCTCCTCCAATCCCCATGAAAGAACCGATAAAACCAATCCCTAGCCCTAATAATAAAATATATTCCCATCTCTTGATAGGGTGCTTGGATGATGAACTGGATAATTTCTTATTTGCAATCATAAGATACGCTACAATTAGCTGGAGAAATCCAAAAGAAACCTTAAGGAAGACGCCAGGGCTGTAAGAGGCAGCCGTAGCTCCCATTAGGGAACCCAACATGCCACCCGTTACTAAAGGAGGAATAACCTCCCACCATATATTTTTGTGACGGTGATGGACACAAGAACCAAGAATAGCTGTTATCATCATGCTGGCAACGGTGGTACCAAAGGTTATCTGAACTACAACCTGAGAGGGAAAATCCATATAAGAAAAAACAGACCATATAAGGGGATTCGTGATAATACCCCCTCCTCCTCCAAACAATCCGGAAAAGAGTCCGGTAAGGATTCCGATAAAAAAGAGAAGAATGAAACTCAAAAAAGAGAACATAGGTGTATTAATCCCTAAGGAAATGCTTGGAAATTATTTAGAATAAATAAGATAAGCCTATCCCAAGGCAAGTTTTTCAACAAGCTCTCTTACCGCAGCTACTGATTTGTTAAAGGCCTCTTTTTCTTCCTGATTGAATTTTATCTCAATAATTTCCTCCACACCATCTCTCCCCAGCTTTACAGGAACACCCATATAAAGGCCATTGATGCCATACTCCCCTTCGAGGTAAACACAGCAGGGCAAAATCTTCTTTTTATCTTTCAAAATAGACTCAATCATCTCTGTTATTGCAGCTGCTGGGGCATAAAAAGCGCTCCCTGTTTTTAAGAGCGCAACGATTTCTCCCCCTCCTCCTGCGGTTCTTTCTATAATTTTATCAATTTTGTCTTTGGGAAGGAGTTCAGTAATCGGCATACCGGCTACTGTAGAGTATCTTGCTAAAGGAACCATCGTATCCCCATGCCCTCCTAATACAGTAGCATGAATATTTTCAACAGAGACATTTAACTCCATAGCAAGAAATGTTCTGAACCTGGCCGTGTCTAATATGCCTGCCATCCCTATAACCCTGTTTTTGGGAAATTTGCTTATCTTGTATGCGAGTTGAGCCATAGCATCTAAAGGATTGGTCACTACGATTAAAATTGAATCAGGAGAATACTTTACGACATTTTCCACAACCTCTTTTACAATCTCTGCATTCTTAAAGAGGAGGTCATCTCTGCTCATGCCAGGCTTTCTGGCCAAACCCGCTGTGATGACAACAATATCAGAGTCTTTTGTATCTTTATAGTCATTTGTTCCAAAGACTTTAGAATCATAGCCCTCTATAGGTCCTCTCTGGAAAATATCAAGGCCTTTTCCTTGAGGAATTCCTTCCAGTATATCAATCATACCCACATCGCCCAACTCCTTCTCTGCAATATACTCTGCTGTAGTGGCACCTACATTTCCTGCTCCAACGACTGTTATTTTTACTCTCATCTTTTCCACCTCCTAGATGTTTTAAAAACTGAATTCAAAACAAAAAATAAAAATGATTAATCACTCATGTTTAGCGAATATCAATTGTGTAATTTTAAATTCCTAACAGAACTAGTGAAAGAGCCATCTCACCTGGCATTCATCGCCCTTGTTTAACGTAAAGACATCCTTCGGGATTCTCAAAAGGCCGTTGGCTTCTGACAGCGCCAGGATATGCGCTGAGCCGTGATACTCAATAGGAAGAGCCTTCAAAATCTCGTTCTCGAAAAAGAGCCTGACAGGGATAATCTGATCTCTCTCAGACTTTTTCCGTTTGAAATCCTCTTTTAGAATCGCGCTAAAAAAGGGTTCCTTATTCACATTCCTTCCGGACATCTTATAGATCGCCTGCCTGACGAATAGTTCGAATATTACAAGGGTCGATACAGGATTACCCGGCATACCAAAAATAACTGTTTGATCTGTTAAACCAAAGACCGTGGGCTTACCAGGTTTTATACAGACCTTATGAAATTCTATTCTCACTCCGCAATCTTTTAGAACATGAGGAACGAGATCAAAATCACCTACAGAGACTCCACCGGAAATTAATAATAGGTCATAATTAAGCCCCTCTTTTATCTTTTGGGATAAATCAACTTCTGAATCAGAGGCAATGCCTAAGTATTTAGGAATGGCACCAGCGCTTTGAACCTGAGAAAAGAGGGAATAGCTATTGCTGTTTCGAATCTTTCCAAAAGACGGAATCTCATCTGGCTCCACCAATTCGGTGCCGGTAGCCAGAATAGCCACTTTCATTTGATTAAAGACGCTTACCCTCTTTTTCCCAACAGTAGCACATACAGATATATCAGCGGGTCCGAGAACGGTTCCCTTTTTCAAGACAACCTCTCCCTTTCTCGCATCCTCACCTTGTCTTATGATATTTTCCCCTTTTTTTACTTGAGTCAGTATTTTAACCTTCTTCTCTCCCTTTTTACTTTCCTCTGTTTTTTCAACCATCACCACGCTATCAGCCCCTTCGGGAACAGGCGCACCGGTCATAATCTTCGAAACCACTCCAGGAACAACCTTTTTTGTCGGAACATATCCTGCAGGAATCTCTTCGATAACATCAAACTGAGCGGGACAAAACTCAGCAATAACAGCATATCCATCCATGGCTGATTTATCAAAAGGTGCTATATCCGTATCTGAGGTTATATCCTCTGCCAGTACTCTCCTCCTCGCTGACATCAAATCCACCTCTTCAATATCTTTGGTAGGATGTACCTTTTCCATGACAATTCTTAATGCCTCATCAACAGAGATCATCTTCTCCTCTCCTCTATCCAGAGATTAGAATTTGTTATATTAACATAAAAGCTTTTCAAGATGTAACCAATTTTTAATTTTTATTGGATTTTATTTTAGACCTGTTATATAGTTAAAAAATAATAATTTTAAAATCCCTTGTCGACTGTTTGAGAAATTTCTAGCTCATATTTTCTCGTTTAATAGCTTGTTAAGAGTTGTGCTTCACTGATAAACATCCTCTCAAGGTTTAATTCTTTATTTATAAACTTTTTTAAAGGTTAAAAAGACGATGAAAAATATAGACTTCATTTTAAAGAGAAGGAGTTGCAGAGATTTTTCAGGAGAACCTCTGAGAGAAGGAGATCTGGAAATTCTCTTAGAGGCATTACGCAGAGCACCGTCAGCTGGTAATATCCAGCCCTGGTTTTTTTATGTTGTCAAAAATAAAACAATAAAAAAGGGATTGGCACAGGCAGCACATGGACAGAATTTTTTAGCAAAAGCCCCAGTAGTCTTTGTGGTATGCGCTATTCCCAGGATTTCAGCCACGTCTTATGGTGAAAGAGGAAGAACACTTTTCTGTATTCAGGATACTGCCGCTGCTGTTGAAAACCTCCTTATCGCTACAACAGCATTGGGGTACGGGAGTTGTTGGGTTGGTGCCTTTGATGAAGAAAAGGCAAAGAAAGCTTTGAATATTCCTGAGCATCTCAGACCGGTTGCTATTGTCCCTGTAGGCCCTGGATCAATTTCTCAAGATGATCCCACAAGAAGACAGATCTCTGAAATATCAGCTATCATCAATTAAAATTTTCTAAAAAAAATGAATATTCTGGATATCGAATTAGATTTAAATGTTGATCTGTTAGAAAAGAGAAAAAAGTGGGAAGAGGTCTTTCATAACCAAAATCCAGTCATTGTTGATATGGGTTCTGGAAAGGGTCACTTTCTCACTGAGATGGCAAGAGCAAATCCAGATAAGAATTTCCTTGGAATTGAAATCTATAAAAAGGGTTTAAGAAAGACAAAAAAGAAAATACAGAACATGGGTCTTGCCAATGTTAGGCTTATCCCATTTGAAATCCTTTTTGTCCTGAAGAATTTCTTCCGCCCCAATGAAATAAAGGAAGTATATATTAACTTTCCTGACCCCTGGCCAAAGAAGAGGCATTGGAAGAGAAGATTTGTCAATCCTACATTTATTGATACGTTGTATCCCCTTCTTAAAGAAAAAGGGAGGGTAAATATTGCTACAGATTTTGAAGGATATGTCCCTGTTATCCTAAAATCTTTTGAAGACCATCCCGGATTTAAAAATATCTTTAAAAGCGGTAATACTCTTTTTGATTCTAATGAAAAAGGTTATGTCAATAAGCCTGATAATCGTGTTCAGAGCTTTTATGAAAAAAAATATCTGAAAGAGGGGAAATTAATACATTACTTCATTTTTGAAAAGAGGGGTTTGAAGGAAAAATCCTGTGATTGAATCATACAGCTTCGGTGAAATCAAAATCGATGGTAAGAAATTTACATCAGACCTTATCATCTATCCTCAAAGGATTGATTCTCATTGGTGGAGAAAGGAAGGACACGCCTTGAATATAGAGGATATTACCGATATTATCGAAGCTTCTCCTGATACATTAATCTTAGGAACAGGGATGTCTGGATTATTAAAAATATTACCCGAGACAAAAAGATTTATCGAATCAAAGGGGATCAAGCTTATCTCAAAAAAAACAGAAGAGGCATGCAGACTCTTTAACGAACTCTGCGATAAAGAAAAAGTAGTGGCTGCACTACATCTCACTTGTTAGGAAAAATCCTCTATGCAAAAGATATCTCTATCAGCCATAGGTCAAATTGATGCATCCATACCAAATTTTTTAAAGGTTGAGTTAGAAAACCTGTTCGTCCCTGAAATAGAATTGGGCCAAAATATAGAAATACCCCTTGCTTCCTTTAATCCCAATAGAGACCAGTACAACTCCACAATGATAATGGATGAACTAAAAAAAATCCCTGGAGATTATCAAAAGTTATTGGGAATCATTGATGTCGATCTCTATGTTGAAGGCTATAATTTTATATTTGGAGAATCAACGATCAGTGGAAAAACAGCTATTATCTCACTGTTCCGAATGAGACAGGAGTTTTATGATTTAAAAGAGAATAAAAAAAAATTTTATGAAAGGACTCTTAAAGAGGCTATTCACGAGCTGGGACATGCCTATGGAGTCTTACACTGCAAAAACCCAACATGCATTATGACATTTTCTAACAGCATAAAGGATACAGATAGAAAAGGGAAATCCTTCTGTAATCATTGTAAGCATCAAATCAAAGAGATAAACCCTTATCCTGTTCTTAAAGAGAGTTGAGGTTCATGACTATTTTTTTAGGAGAAAAAGCACTTAGCCATGCAAAAAATATCTCCATACCCCGTCTTCCTGGCTCCTCTGGCGAAAAAAAAGCTGTAAATTATATAAAGAATAAATTAAAGGAGATAGGATGGGATGTTAAGGAAGAGGAATTCTTCATCCCCCTCACACCCTGGCTTCTGCTTCGGACTTTAGTTTTTTTAGCTCTTTTTCTTATAATTATCTCAAGGCTTCTTTTCTTCTCAATACCAATTCTTTGCAGTGCCATCACCCTTTTAACTGCCCTCTGTTTCATCTTTTCTCTTAGGATATGGCTTTTTATATCTCATTTAGATCTCTTCCACAGAAAAAAGAGAGGTATAAAAACAGAAAATATTGTTGCTTCCTTAAATGAAAAGATGAGTTCTCGTAAAAAAAGACTCTTTCTTATTGCCCATCATGACTCCAAGAGCCAAAATATCTCCCTTCCTGCCAGAGCATTGATAACTCTATTTCTGGTCATCTCTTTGATTTTTTCCAGTTTTTTATATATCTCTTTCTATCTCAAACCAGAAGTAATAGATATTTATCATGCCCTGAATATCCTCACCATTTTTTCTGTTATCTGTCTTTTGCCCCTTCTTTTTCTCCGAACAGAAAATAAATCAGCTGGGAGCCTTGACAATGCCTCATCAATTGGAATTCTCTTAGAGCTTGCAGAAATCCTCAAAAAAAATCCTACAAAAAATATAGGTGTTTTTCTTCTCTTTACTGGTGCAGAGGAACATGCCCTTATCGGCGCATCAGCCTTTTTGAACAGACATCTTTCCAAGCTCAATCAGGATAAAGACCTTTTTCTAAATTTAGATGCTGCAATAAATAACAGGATAATGGTTTCCCTTTCCAGGAAAAAAGACAAAGAGCTTATATCTCTTATGAAAGAAATATCAAAAGAAAGAGGGATAAAGCTAAGCTATATTCCATTTCTTCCCGGCCTCCTTATGGACCATATCTCCTTTTCTTATAAAAATCTTAAGGCCGCAAGCCTCTATTCCATCTCAAAAAAATCGAGATTTATCCATACATACAAAGACACCTCTCTTCTCCTTGATAAAGAGGGATTAAAAAATACCGGGCAGCTCATAGAAGGGGTTATTAGAAGACTGGACAGAAAGGGAATCCCGATAAAAGTTGATGCCTACTCGGGCTATATCAGTGACCAAAGACCAAACTCTTTTGTTCTCAATGATAAAAAATATACAATTAAGGAAATCATATCCATGACAAAAGAAGAGGACCTGGACAGAACAAGAATAAGAAGATTTATGGTAAAAACAGAAACTGATGAAACATACAATATTTATTATGATGAGGAGTTGAAGCAGTGGTTTCTCGTGAAGTAACAAATGTACAGGAGGTACTCTCACAGTTTCGAAGGTTTAGCAAGGCTCTTATAGATGCCTCCTCAATTATCTATATGCAAAAAGCTGGCTTTTTTATGGAACTAGCATCTTCCCTTAATCTCTATTCGCTACAAGAGATTTTAGCGGAAACCGGCTTTGGTGACTTAAAGATCAATCGGCTTGCATGCAATTCAACATCTTTACCAAATGACCAGAAATTCATTGCCTGCGCGCTTGTTCACCGCTTCCCAGTTATATCTGAGGATAAAAAGATCCTTTCACATATGAAGAAGGAAAAAATTCCATATTTTAATGCCTTAATGATGCTTAATTTCTTACTATTCAGGGAAAGGATAAGTGTGAAGAGCTACTCCATGTATTTTGAAAGACTTAAACACTTTGCCTGGTATAGCTCTTACGTTCTTGAATTCTCCATAGATATCTATTCTGCTATTCTCAAAGAAAGAAACAAGTAGCAATTTATCAATTTTTAAAACTCCGATAAAAGTCTTTTAAAGTCCTGAGCAGAATCCAAAAAGTTTACATAAAGTTTCTTTAATGTAATATTATTCTTCATATTTACTCCAACTTACTCCGACAATTTACAAACGATTTGACATGTCTTAACCTTTATTAAGAATGTTTACATAATTTTTTTCTTTTTTTATTCAATCCAGCAACGAGCTATTCAAAAACTTCTTGACAGTTTTTTTTGCTATGTGCATACTTAATAGTCTGTAGTAGGATTTTTACTCGCTCTTACTATGGTTTAGAATTAAAAGAGAGG
>Ga0209427_10005875_pt1 | contig 14052 bp, 10 predicted proteins | sample DeeMarSWOR136_30_FD_187465 | JGI IMG/M metagenome (GOLD analysis project Ga0209427, IMG submission 187465) | Marine sediment microbial communities from White Oak River estuary, North Carolina - WOR-1-36_30 (SPAdes) (version 2) | ecosystem: Environmental > Aquatic > Marine > Intertidal zone >... | reverse complement strand
CCGACGCTACCCGTATTAAGCGTGATATCTCCGTGTGCAGTGGCTGCTAAGCTGTCGATGCCTGAAATGGCCACTGAAAAGATATCGCCGGCAGCGAGAATTACCTTCCCGCCTGGTGCATCGATTGTACCTGGCCCCGTGCCCGGAACTCCGCCTACATCTCCGCCGTTATCGACTACGTACTGGTCCGGGTGGGGCGGGTCATCCATAGTAACCTCAACAACGACATTGCTGCCAATCTCGCTAAGCGTAACGGTTTCACCGGCTGCCATTATTACAGCCCCGCCCGGCGCTGTTCTTATGACACCTTTGTTAGTAACATTTTGGCCAATAAGAGCCACAATCTCGGCGTTGATTCCTTTAACTGGATCTATTCCCCCATTTGTCACATTACCAATCAGGTTGCTGTTAGGATTTTCTTCGGTTGGATCAAATCTCTCAAATTGATAAATACTATTCATGAAGTTGTCGTTTCGGATGTCGATGCCGGACGCAACAAAGTTGCGGGCCTGAATGTAAGAATCAGGTCCAAAGACAATGCCGCGAGTGTTAACGACAAAAATGGTGCCATTGGCAAACAGTTTACCGTAAATACCAGTTTCGATACCGCCTGTAACTCTGTTTAGTACAGCAAAGTCTGCTGCGTCATTGAAGTTAACCGTTGACAGGCTACCGATGTCAAAATTTTCCCAATTGATGACAGTCCGTGGCGCAAGTTCGACAATGTCCAGATTATTATTGGGATAGTCGTAGTTAAAACTGGCGGAGCCGTAACCACCAGGCGGAACCGCACCGCCAGATGGAAGGGCGGTATCAGGTGGCGGTACGACGCCCAGGGCGACCTGCACTGGTATGCCGAAAAGCATATAGCACACGAATAAGCAGGCTAAGATTTTTCTTAGATAATACATTTTTGAAATTGTTCTTACTTTTTCCATCATTTGTTCCCCTTACTTAAATTAAATTAACGATTGTACATTGTAGGTCCATCTATACGCTCTATATACCACCCTCTTACCGACTACGCCGTCGGGTAAAATCTACTATTATTACCATCTCATCATAAGGCCAACGCTCAACCGTCCTTTACCTGTCCGCGTATAATCGGTGTGCTTGAGCGGATAGCCGTAATACACAGCCCCACTGAAATTATCCCCCAGCTCAAGAAGCGCTCCTACACCTGCCGAGAAGAAATCTTCGTTGTCCTTTTCTGTTCCGTCGGGGTGTCTGATTTTGGCTCTTCCATAGTCAACAAAAACCAGCGGAGCCAGCTTTCTGAGGAAAGGTTTTTCCTGTTCGGCTTGTTCCGTATCGTAGCTGCCGGCGGTTTTAGACTCCTCGTATTTCACCAGGTCAAACTCATATTGCCCGGATGCGAGTAGGCCGCCATCGGCAATAAATTCATACTCGTCGTAACCTCTGATGGTGTACATACCGCCGAAGGCGCTCATCTTTGCCGGGACCAGTCTTTCATCCGAGCCTATCCAGCGGAAAGAGCCGCTAAGCCGTTCGACCTTATTCATATCCAGGTATTGGCTGTGATTGGCGGAAAAACTGTAAATGGAAAAATCAGGTTCGGAATTTGTTCGTGCCAGATTGAACTCTTCCTCACTGGATCCGCCGCCCATGCTCTCGAAACGGTTCAATGAAAGAGCGGTTTGCGAAATATCATCCGAGCGGTGCAGGTCAATCCCGGCTCCCCACAGCCAGAACTTGATGTCGGTTCCCAAAAACTCGGGGAATATCGAAGGGGTAACCTTGCTCCTGGTATGCTCGATAGAGCCTTTGACATCAAAGAACCAGCCGTCGGTCTGGAAGAGGTTGTAACGCGCTATTCCGCCGTAGAACGTACCTCTACCCAGAAAGTCGAATGGACCTGATGCGGCGCTGATATCGAATTCGCTGTGACCGCCGTAAAGGTTAAGACGCAGCCGGGGGCTAAACAGCGGAAAATCGTAGCTGCCGTACAATCCGTAATTCTCCTGCAGGGTCGAATCCCACGGAGCCTGATAAATTACGTTGAATGTGTCGTCTATTCCTAAGAGGTTGGTATTGATGACGCCGATTCTCGGGTCCCATTGCCGTTGTTTGGTGCCGGAGTTATCCGCCTGAATGAACCAATGCCAGGGATTTGCTTCGTAGATATTATATCCCAGAGCGATGGAATTCGGTTCGGTCCCTTTCGATACTATCGCAGAAACGTACCGGTCGGGGTTTAGATTAAGCAGGTTGACAAAATCATCCAGCTCTTTTTGATTTACCACCTGACCGACCTTTATAGGTGACCAGTCACTAACGGCAGAGCTGCAGAGATAGCCTTTTTCAACTATCTCATTTTCGGGATTGTAATAAGTTGTGGTAGTATCACTGACCGGCGCCTCCAGGACCTTTATCGGTAGAACCTCGTTCATTAATTCCCGGCCTTCTTTTATCGCTTCTGAGGGAACGTAAACATATATACCTGCAAAATTCTCATCCTGGTAAACCGAGAGCAGATACTGCGTAAAACCCTGGATGGTCCTTGTGGAAACCTCACGAGACCGGCCGGGTTCTAAAATGATATCATGTAGAACCCTAAAATCGTAAAGGTACTCACTCTCAGCCTGCTGCAGTGGTTCGGCCGAAGCGTTATAAATCAAAGGCATGCCCTCCAGCAATTCGTCAGTTGGTATCAGACTGTTGCCACTGATGCTTATTTCCTTTACGTTTATGCGCTGGGTTGTGTCTTCGGGTAAATCAACTTCCGTAATTTCTTCCTGAAGCTTAGCTTTAGCTTTTTCGTAAGCTTCCCGTTTAGCCCTTTCGGCCTCCTCACGCATTTGCTCAATTTTCTCGGCGTCTCTGGTCTTTTGCTCTAAACCATCCTCTGCAAAGCAGGCCACTGACACCAAAAGAAAAACAAGAACAAAGCATACCATTGTTTTTACACTACTCATAATAAATCTCCTTAAATTCGCGAATTAGTAACAATCCATACTTAAAGCAAAGTGTGGAACAAACCATATAAGGCTACCCTATAAAAGCAGAACACCATCACTGCATAGCACACAAGCACTCAAAAAATATCAAAGAGGCTTGGGAATTTGCGCCTTAATAGAACCCAAAAGCCACCACACAGAAAATCAATTATATAAGAAACTGAGCAAAAGAGCAAGAAAAAAAAGTTTTTTGTCTTTTTTTTTGCGGTTATCAGTACTGATAAGTGGATTTTACGGGCAGTATCTGTTTAACGTCTTATAATAATCAACTCCAAGCTGCTATTTTTTTGTATATATCCGACAATATTGAGTACACACAGCCGATATGACCGTTATGCCATTTCGCTATATGATATTGCTCTTTATGAACATCAACTCCAATATAAAGCTCATCTTCATCTGTAACAATATTTTCCTTGAACCAATTTGCCTTTTTAGATAATCTTTTTCCCATGGTCGTTCTCCTCAAATTGGGGTTTGAGAAAAACTAATAATATAACCAATTTAAGAGAACGGCCGACATATTATCTTGACAATAAAGGTTTAGAGCATAAAAAACCCAATTATGACCGGCCTTTTTCCAACGGAAAACTCATATTTAAACTATCAACCAAAATCCGCCCCTCATTTCAATCCTGATAGAATCGTATTAACCAAGGGCAGCTTTCAGACCATACAGCAGCATGATTTTGTACGCGCTATTTGTAAAATATACCCCCAAGCCAAGATAATAGAAAGATTTGATATCTCCCACAATCGCTTTGAGCTGAGTAGTTCGACTCCTTTGGAACTGCATTACAAAGGTAAAAAAACATTGGTATTTGGCATTCATAAAAGTGCACTTAGATTAAGCGATGAAGTGATTATGCCGATTATTCCTGTCGAAGGTTGGCAAAAAATATACGCCAGTTTCATAGATAATCTTTTAATGTCTGTACCGCTCGAGCGCGTTACGCTCGGCCAGATTTGCAGTTACTCCGCAACACTCAAACTTACCGAACGAAAGTTAGGCAAGAGAAACCCAATCTCGAGCCGGCTCGAAAAAACAAAATGTAACGATGGCCGTGTTCGCTTCACTTTCAAACTACGAATCGAAGTTTACAGACACCTCATTGATACGATCAGAGAATTCCAACCCAAGTTACATATCAGTTTATGTATGGAGGAATACCAAACCTTCAAAGCTTTGAATATGGAAAGCGCTATCGGTTATTGCAATTGTGTGATTTGATACTCATTGTGATACACTTTTGTAAATAATGGCCTGCTCAGGCGTAGTTCGCCGCAGTCAGAAATAGTAGAAAAGCCCGGCTTCGCAATTAAAACTGCTACGCCGAGGCAAGTTTCGTCCCACTATAGCGGCGAGCGAAGACTGGAGGCGGGGGGATTCGAATCTCCGTCATGCCGTTTTTCATAACCTCTTATAGTACAGTAAAATACGACTTAAGCCTCTATCTGGGAACCACTTAAATTATTGTCGGATTTACTCAATTTTACTCAGGATTCTCTCTCTTTGGCTTTAAAATGATCCCGTTTTGATCCCGCGAAAAACTGCACGACTTGGGTCGTATACTCCTCCAATGCAGGTCCTCCAAACTGTTGTTTCTATAGTTTTGGAAACGTACTTTCTTAGCAACAAATCTTAAGACACTCAATTCGTGTGTAATTTACTGAAATTAAGACCATCAGAACAGCAATTTGATCTCAAGTTTACGTGATTTCGAGACATATAGACAACGCTTCGATTTGTCAATCGTTTGGATTTAGGGCTCAAGCCTGCCGTCCTTTGTGCCAGAGCTATGATGGAATTAAATCCAACCTAAAAATATGTCGTGCTAAATCAACTCAGCGCTGTCTTCGATTATCCAACCATCGCTACCATCGGACAGTCTTATATGAAGCCATCCCGGCCTGTTTTCGATTAAATCAAATTCTGTCCCCTCATGGAGCGGTTCTTTGAAACTAAGAGGGTAATTTACTCCATCGCCTTGATGAGCCGCAACCTCCTTAGCCATTATCACGCCGCACACCTTGTTTACTCGTGTTCTATATTCAACCACCACCGACACCAGGAAGCAAAGTGTTAAAATACCACAGATTATTGCCGGCACTATCCACGTCGTACTGCGACCAAACCAGAGTATACCGGTAATACATATGCATAAAATTGCCCAAAAGATGCACGTAAGCAAAAATTTCGTTTTAACAGAAACATCATAATGCCAGAAAAACAGGGTTTGCAGAATACGTTTTTCTGTCTTCGTCGCAATCTTATCTATCCTTTTGCTGCGAGCGAAGGTCAGATTCTTTTGAACATTTTCGTCAGAATCATCAAGATTTTCCGCCCGACGATAATTGAGTATTGCTCTGCCAAGCTGCCCACGAAGAAAATAAGCATTTGCAAGATTATAGTACAACTTAACGTTTTCAATCCCACCTTCATCTATGATTCTTTCGAAGCTAAGTATTGCCTTTTCGTAATGTCTTTCGGCTTCTTCCGAATCCTTAGCCGCATTGCCTTGTCTGAAGTGTTGATTCGCTTGACTATAGAGCGAATATATTTGGTCATCGGGCAGGTTGGCTTCTGACAGAGCCGTCGTGGTTAACAAGAACAAGCAAGTTAGTAAAATTCTTTTGTTCATGATCATTTCTTGGATTTCTTGTCAATATCACGAATAAGCTTTATCACTTCCGCTACCTGTACAGTATCAATATTATTTTCTGTGGATGCATATCTTGCTGCTTCACAGTTAGCTATGATTTCCTTATATCTATTGGCAATTTCAGAGTCTTTTATCGCTTCGGCGATAATCCCAAAACAATCATTGGAAGTAAGTGACCCTGCAATTCTGTCAAAGCGCTCTCCCAAATACTCTTTCAGCACCGAAGAGAGCAATTCGTGCCGCTTTTCTTCTCCAACAGAAGCAATTTGCTTTAGCTGACTAATAGCATGAGCGGCGGCTGTTCGTTTGCGCTTGGCTACAATCTTCTCAGGAGTTGTATGAGTAAAGAATTTAATCAGGGCACTTAATACGAGCATTGCCATAGGTCCTGCCCATATCACCAAATAACCGGGGCTTATCGCAGTGGCTAATGGTGAGAATCTTTGATTTGTTAAAGCATCGATATCTCCATAATTGGCTGAAAGTCCCTTCTTTATCGCCTCCACTTCGCTATTTACCGGCGTTAAATCAAAGTCACGGCCTTCCAAATCCGCATTGGTTAGTATTTTTGTAGGAGAAACCTCGAGCTTTATTGGCTCGGTTTCCACTACTTCATACTTGCCCTTATCCACATCAAAATAAGCAAGTGGTATTGATGGTATTTCAGAAACTTCGTCATTGCCTGCACGTACTGTCTGTGTAAAAATTTTGTAGCCATTTTTAATTGTTGGTGACGCTTTCTCAGATGGGATTTTAAAGTTATCAGCCAACTCGGAGATTTGCTCCAAGGCAGGCCACTCAACAGGTTTTAAATACTTGCCACCACCGATTTTGATTGTAAGGGTAATAGGGTCTCCAACATTGACCCTCGTTGGTGTGGCAGATGCTGAAATTGTGTATCGGCCTACTAAACCATAAAACCCAGAGGGTTTACCTTCTTCCGGAAGAGGCAACACTGTCAGGTTCAAGGGCTGCGAGTTTACCATGAACCGTTTGTATTCTTTCCTTGAACTAAAAAAGCCGTCAAAAAAACTATCATCAAAAAAACGGTCTCGAGAGCGTACTCTGCCTACTACGATATCAGCAGAAACTGACGCAGGCGAAATCACAACTTTCCCGGAACGCTTGGAAATCAATATCTTACTGAAAGACAGCAATATCGATTTTTTACCATTATGAACCGTACGGTATTGGCTGACGTACACAATTATGCCGTTACCAAGGTCATACTCCCTTGCCTGCTGATTTAGTTCGTCAGGGTCTTCAATATAAAAGTCGCCACTGGTAAAGGCAGGTATATTAAATTGAAAATCACCAATATCTGCGGAGATGTAAAATTTTACTGTCATAACTACCGGCTGACCAACGTAACATTGCTGCTCTGATAAAGTAACCTCCAGGTCTAACTGGTCGGTCGTACCAGGCTTTAGGATACTGACTTCCAAGGGATTAGTTTGGTAATTATTTCCATCAAGAGTTACCGTTACCGGTGGAAGGTATATTTTCCCAGCTTGGTTGTAGGTTAACAAGTAGCTCATTACATACTGTTTCTTGATGTTTTGAGTAGCTTTACCATTTATGAAGCTTATTGAAGTTTGAGATATATCTTTGTTGCCGGCACTGCGCGGATTGTATTTCGCTAAGGGTGCAATATCAACCTGGCCTGCTTTATTTTCTCCATCTATAATTATGTAGTAAACGAAATTTTCACCGACGTAAATATCCTTCGAAGTGTCAACCTGAGCTAATACCCTTACAGCACCCTCGGCATTGCCTGTCAAGAACACCAAGGAGACTAAGAGGATAAAAACGTGTTTTGTAATAAAATTCATCTTACCAGTCTTTCTCCACTTTCTGATAACCACCTCGTTGCAGGATTTGTCTTTGCTTTTTCTCTCGTTGTTCCTTGTCTAAAATTTCCTGTGCCGTTGCATCCGGGGCGACGGCTGCCTTTTGTTCTTTCTGCTGCGGTTGCTGTTGTTGTTCATTGGATTCCTGAGGCTGTTGCGTTTGTCCTTGTTTTTCCTGCTGCTGCCCCTGATTGTCCTGAGATAATTTCTTTAAGGCATCTTCAAGATGTTTGACAGCCTTATCCTGAGATTCCTTTGCAGTATCCCCATCCGAAGCCTTTAGTTGTGCTTCAGCATCCATTTGAGCATCCACAGCTTGCTCAAGTTCGGAGCCAGCTTCCTGCATCTGCTGTTGCATAGGATTATTAGGATCTTGCTGCTGGATTTGCTGTAACGCTTGCTCTGTTTCAGCCTGAAGTTGCGATTGTTCCTGCGCCTGCGTTTTATAATTATCCTCAGCTTCCTGTCGACTGATTTGACCTTCGTCGGCATCTTTCTTTGTTTGTTGGGTTTTCTGGGCCAGGGCTTTTTGTTTCTCGGCAAGCTCTTTGAGTTGCTCCTGCAGTTGTTTTTGTTTTGCTGCCTGTTGCTGTTGCTGCTCTTTTTGCTTGTTAATCCGGTCAATGATGTCTTTAATAATCAGCCTGGCAACCTCGATATTTCTTGCCGCATTTACATTTTCAGGATTAATTTCCAACGCGCTTCGCCAACAAACAATACTCGTTTGCAGGTCTTCCAAAGCCTTTTGAAGATTCGAGTCTTTCTGCTTGGAGCCTCGTTGAAAATAACTGTTACCAAGATTGTATTTGGCCTTCGCAACCAGTTTCATATCTTTACTATCGGCGGCTACTTCATTGTAAAGGTCTATGGCCTTAGCAAGGTCATCAAGTTGAAAGTAGCAATTGGCCTTATTGAATTTCGGCACCTGACCTTCCGGCCGGTCAATAAGAGCCTGGTCGTATTCTTTGAGCGCCTCATTGAAATGCCCTTTACCATAAAGCCCATTTCCTTTACGAACCGAATCCTCGGCAGAGTTTGCCAGGGCCATCTGAGAAATTACCAGAGTCAATGATATTATCGCTGTCGTTTTAAACTCTCTTACTTTCACTCGTTAAGTACTCCCAAACTATCAATGCTAATCCCAGAACGAGAAAAATCTGGAACCTCTCATCGTATCTCATCATAGTTGCCGACTCAAGCTCACGTTTCTTGGCCGAGGCGATAAGTCCTTCATAAATTTCCCCTAAATCCAAAGTCGTACCTGGCTCGACTGATAAATATTTCCCTCCATTAGTAGCATAAACTACCTTGCGTAAAGTATCATCGTCAAGCTTAGACCATACCTCTTGTCCCTTATATTTCATAAAAGTTTTGTCGCCACTCGGGCTTGTGATGGGAATTCGTGAACCCTGATTCTCATCTCCAAGTCCGATTGCAATAATTCTTATCCCTTCCTTAGCTGCTTTTTCAGCGGCCTGGACAGGAAAACTGTCATGGTCTTCACCATCGGTAATCAAAATAACATCCTTATACTCGCGGCTTTGCCTGTCAAACACATCTTCCGTAGCCTTGCGAATGGCATCGCCAATCATTGTACCACCTCTGCTGGTGCTCTCGGTCGATATATCCGCCAGCACCATCCGTACAAAAGCATAATCCTGAGTTAAAGGACATTTTACAGTCGCATTGCCGGCAAAAGTTACAATCGCTATTCTATCACCCTGTAAAGTTTCCATCAGGTCTCGTATAGCTATCTTCGAACGTTCAAGCCTGCTCGGCCTAATATCTTCTGCCAGCATTGACCGAGAAGTATCCAGTAATATGCAAACATCCCTGCCTCTGCGTTTTATCTTTTGCGCTTGTGGGTTCCACCTAGGCTGCGTTAATGCTATTACAATAATGACAAATGCCGAAATTAACAAAAAGGCCTTAAATATCTGCTTCTTCAAACTCACGGAGATATTAATCTTTTTCAACATATCAGTGCTTGCCAGCACCTTAAGTGCCTGGGCCTTTCGCCAAAAACACCAAATATAAGCCGGTACCAGGATTGCCGGTACTACGAATAACAACCATAACGCCCTGTCATTACCTAAGTCCATAGATATCCTGTTGTATTTTTTAAGGAATCTTGCGAAATACTGTGCATCTACCCAGTATTTCCAAAACCAGCATCAACAGTGCTCCTAAAGTCCATGGTCCGAAACGCTCCGAATATTGAGCATACTGGATAGATTTGACCTCAGTTTTTTCCAGCTTGTTTATTTTTTCGACAATCTCAACAAGGGTTTCGGCATCATCAGCCCGGCCGTAAAATCCGCCGGTTATTTCCGCGATTGCCTTGAGCAGGTCTTCATCAAGATTCTGTCTGGTCGGCATCTTATATGTTCCCAAGGGTGTTTGAATGGTCGTATAGGCTTGCGCAGAACCGATACCGATTGAATAGATTTTTATCCCCCATTGTTTGGCCAACTCGGCAGCCTGAAGAGGATCATACTTACCAGCATTGTTAATACCATCAGTAAGCAGGATAATAACCTTGCTCTTGATATTGAAGCCGCTGTCCTGCTCGTCCACGTTTTGTTCACCAGATTCGATAAGTCTGGCTTTTCGCTGCTGTATTTCTTCTTCGGCCTTTTTTAACCGAGCTGCCGCCAAAGCAATTGCGTCACCAATGGCAGTGCCATCTTCGCTGCGGAGCCTGACAATCTCTGTTTTTTTCAAAAATTCAAGTAGAACATTGTGGCTGAGCACCAAAGGGCAGGTCGTATCGGCAAATCGAGCAAAGGTAATCAGGCCTATAAGGTCACCACTTCTACCGGTTAAGCCTTTCTTATTACCGGTAATAAAATCGGCAAAAACTCTTTTAACCGCCCCAAAACGATTCAGTTTCTCGCCAAAATAATCCATCTCCGCCTGCATACTACCGGAACGGTCAGCCACAACTTCTATGGCCACACCTTCTGTGGAGATTTCCGAGAGCACTGTACCTTTCCTCGGCCGGGCTATCGCCATTATTAAAAGTGCTATACAGGTAAATCTTGCTACATTTAGTAGTGGTCTAAGTCTCTTCCTCAAAGAGACAGGGCAATGCCGTATATCCTTTAGACTTGGAAATCTTACCGACGCAGAAGAACGCCTGCGCAGTTTCAGATATGCCAAAACCGGCAAAAGTAAAAATATTAATAACACCCACGGCGAATACAGTTCCATTTACAAACCTATCACTTCAACGCTTTGTTGTAGATTAGTCCCCGTCACGTCAACTTTCTTTTCGTCGGATTTGGTTGTTTCTATAAAATCTTTAACCAGGTCAAAAGTCTTTTGTATTTGCTCGGTTGACGGTTTATGCTTTGCAAATTTTACTAAATCGCAATGTGTCAAAAATTCTCCCAATCGGTCCTGGTCAGATTGAGCAAGTACATTGGCAGATGAAAGCTCGGTCAAAAATTCTTCTGTGGTTCTTTCAGGAGCTCTCAGGTTAAACCTGTGTTCAATATAGCGCCTGAGAATATCGCTTATACATTCGTAAAATTGCTTGATTTTGCCTGCCTTTATCAAATCCTGTCCGACCAAGGCCCGCAGACGCTCATATGCGATTTCATGGGCGGGTTTGAATATCCTTACCAGTTCCTCTGCACGCCTGCGCCGTAAATAGAACCACAAACCAACAATGATGGCAGCAGCGATGGCTACACAAAGCACCCAAACCCACCAATAAGAAGGTTTTGCAGGCATCTCGACGACACCTTCAATGTCAGCTATCTTTAATTTTGCCCTCTGCTCGCCCAGAAGAGAAGTAACCTCGATATCGATTGGCTCGGTTGTAAGCTCATGCTTTTTATCTTCAGGACCGTTGACATCAAAGAATTCAAATGTAAAGGCTGGTATTGCAAAGTTGCCTGAAAGAAAAGGTTCAAGTCGATACCTGTATCTGCTGACCACATTGTTATTTTCATCGAGCTTGTCACCTAAATTGTCCCAGTCAACAATACCGAAGTTTTCAAGAACTTTGTCAACTTTAGGCATATTGACCTTGAAATCCGGCCCAACAGCAGCCTCAAGTTCTAAAAGTATCGTCTCAGCAATAGTAGCTTTGGCCTTATCCACCCGGACATGAGCTGTTAATGGGCCACGCTGATAGTCTTTATCAATCTCGAATACTGTTGTCTGTCCTTTGTCATCTGTTGCTTTTTCACAACCCTCGAACGCAAAAGCAACCACGCAGCTTAGCAACACATAAAAAACAAACCGAGTTTTATATAATTTCTCTGCCATTTATTTGAAAGTAACTATTTCGCCTTATCTCCGGTTGCTGTTTCCTCAACTCCTTCAAGCACAGAGGTATGGACGATAACATTATATTTATCCATCATTTTTTCTATCAAATCCGCCTGAACATCCCTTCGTTTCTGACTCAATAAAGCTGTTATCACCTGTTGTCTGACCTCATCAAAACTTTTCTGTCTTTCCGGGTACTTCTCTCGAACTTTTACGACCTGCCATCCTTTATCCGTTTTGAACGGTTCGGCCAAAACTTCTCCTGCATCGGCTACAAAAATTTTATCATTAAGCTCTTTGTATTCACCAATGACCGGAATATAAGAGCCCCTGCTGATATCAATTTCAATTTTCCCACCGTTATCTTTGGTCTCCTGCTCAATTGAAAACTCTTTAGCCTGCTTTTCAAAGTCTTCTTCTTTATTCAAACGCTCTATAATATCTTCGGCTTGTTGCTGGTCTTTTACAAGAATATGGCTTATGCTTGCTTTAGCGGATTCAACATACTTGTCCTTGTTTGCCTGATAATATGTCTGAAGGTCGGATTCTGTGATATTGATTTTATCTGCAAGCTCTTTGTTCATCAGTTGTTGACTCAAAGCACCCCGAACAATGTCTTCGATAACACTCTTAACCTCCGGCTGCTCGGATAATCTTTCCTCCAAAGCCTGGCGGTATAATACTTCCTCTGTAAGCCAGGATTGAAGAAATTCCTGTTTGGCCGGGGTTGTTTTGTACTGCTCGAGAATTTTCTTTTTCTGTTCATTTAGCTGCTCTATAGTCATAAATGCCGCCATTGGGGCAAGCTGATTTTCAATAGTTTTTTCGATAAGTGCATCAAGGTCGGATTCGGTCATTTTTTCCGCACCAATCTCGGCAACTATCTTACTGCCTGCTTTCTCTGGCTTTTTGAAGCTCGTCCTGTCCATTAATTCGTATCGTAAGGCTGAGAATTTACCAAGTCTTTCAAAACAATCCTTGATATGAGTATTGATTTGCGGTTCTAACTCAGAAAGCTTAGCTGTAATTTCACTGCGGTAGTAATACTCGATAGCCTCTTCATACATACCGGCTTTTTCAAGCAGCGTACCTATTTGAAAAAGAGCTTTTGCGCGTTCTGTATCAGGCATTTTGGCAAAGGAAAGATAATCCTGCCAGACCCTTGCTGCCCTTGTGTACAAATTTCGGCCGGCAAGTTTGGATGCCAGGTCCTTGATTTTTTCTTCGGAAAGGGTTGGGACAGGATTTTCCGGCAGCAAACCTGTATAAGAAGGCTTTAGAAGATTAACCAGCGCCAGGCCAATCAAAACTAAAAGCAATATAACGGATACTTTTGATGTAAGGGATGTTTTTTGCTTTTTCTCAGGCAATGAAAAGTCCAGTTTTTCTTCCATAACTTATACCTCGAAAATTGCACCTGCTATGAACTAACACCGAGTTAGTGACGCCTGTGTCGCATATGAAAAAACCTTACTAAATCCTGTATATATGGTTTATCAGTACTTATACTGATACAGTCGACATTTATTGTTTGCAGCATACTTTTCAAATTATCAAACCTCTGTGCGCTTGTGCCGCTGTATTTATTCCTAAACTGCCTGCTCGACGTATCGACAAGGGCAACCTCGCCCGTCTCGGCATCAGTAAGTTCAATCAGCCCTATGTTGGGCAAAGTAATCTCCGCTATATCACGAACCGAGACGGCGATAACATCATGTCTTTTATTAAGCAGGCTGAGGGGTTTTTTGAAATCAGTCTCTATAAAATCAGACACCAGAAATATCGTTGCTTTTTTTCGTACCACCTTAGCAAGATAATCGAGGGCCTGGGTGATATTGGTTTTTCTTTTCGGCATTTTAAAATACAAAAGTTCCCGAACAAGCCGAAGCATATGACTAATCCCTTTCTTGGGCGGGATATATAGTTCGATTTGGTCTGTAAAAATAAGTAGTCCAACTTTATCATTATTCTTGGCGGCGGCAAAGGCCAACACTGCACACAACTCAGCGGCAAGCTCATTCTTGGCCTTATTGACCGTGCCGAAATCCCCAGATGCGCTTAAATCTACGGCAAATATCACTGTCATCTCACGCTCTTCAACAAAGCGCTTAATATACGGCTTGCCGGTACGGGCAGTGACATTCCAGTCGATCGTCCTGATGTCATCACCGGGGGTGTATTCCCGAACTTCATCAAATTGCATGCCCCGGCCCTTGAAGACGCTTTCATATTGGCCGGCAAAGCTTGCGTTGACTGCCCGGGATGTATAGATTTGAATCC
>Ga0209427_10005874_pt1 | contig 14054 bp, 16 predicted proteins | sample DeeMarSWOR136_30_FD_187465 | JGI IMG/M metagenome (GOLD analysis project Ga0209427, IMG submission 187465) | Marine sediment microbial communities from White Oak River estuary, North Carolina - WOR-1-36_30 (SPAdes) (version 2) | ecosystem: Environmental > Aquatic > Marine > Intertidal zone >... | reverse complement strand
GCAGAAGGTTTATTTGAATTTAATGCAAGCTCTCCAATTTCTTCGATTGGAACTTCAAGTGCATGAGCCATAACTTCTAAAAATCGGCCAGTTCCAGCTGCACATTTATCATTCATTTGAAAATCCATAACATTTCCTGTTTTTTTAGATATCAAGATGGCTTTAGAATCTTGACCTCCTATATCAATAACAGAATGAGCTTCTGGAAAGAAATATTGTGCTCCACGAGCATGTGCAGTAATCTCAGTAATACGATCATCAGCAATATCAATAGTGTTACGTCCATATCCAGTTGACATAATGAAAACATCACTTTTATTTAAATTATTTTTTTCCAGGATATCATTGAAAAGATTGTTACCAACTCTTTTAAAATCAAATGTTGATCTTTCAACTCGATAATCAACCAACTTTCCTTCGCTTATTAATACTACTTTACTTGCTAATGACCCAATGTCAATTCCTATAAAATTATAAACCAATGTCAATCCCTATAAATGTTGTTGTATGGATAAATGAAAATCAAAAAATAAAATTTTTGATAATAATTAATACGATATTTTAACCTAATAAGAAAATAGAGATAATTAGGGTCAGGGCAAATGCCAAAACCATCTGAATTATATTCTTAGGTATAGATTCTTTAGAAATGACTCCTAAAAAGACACCGAGTAAAATGATACAGATTAAAATTATAGTAAATGATATAAAAAATGTAGAAAAAGTTGCTACTGAGGAATAAAAGAAAGGAATTAATGGTACAAGGCCCCCTAAAAATGGTGATAAGCCATTTACAAAAGATACAACTATAGTGGCAAAAGTTTCAGCTTTTTCTCGAATACTCTTACTTCTTTTCTTTTTCTTGTTTTGAGTGCTTTTTCTATTAATTTCCATATTATTACTTAATTTTATTAGCATAGCTCTTTCAATCTCTTTCATCTTTATCCTCTCATCTGCTGCTTCTTCTTTTTCATCAGTAATTAACATAGCTCTATTTAATTCTTCTTTTATTTTTTTCTGTTCTGCTTTTTCTGAAAGATATGATCCGGTTACACCTGAAATAAACATAGATATAGACGAGCCTACTCCGGTTAGAATAACAAGATGGCTATTTACTGAGTTCTGCCCTTCCTTAAGAATTAGTGCAAAAAATCCTAAAAGAATGCCTAAAACAGTCAACATACCATCATAAAAATTATTTACGAAATAACGACGCGCAATTCCCCACAAATTTGTTATTTTTGAGTAAATTTTGACTTTTTCAAACATTCTAATTGATATTTTTTTGTTTTATTTAAGGATATTTAATCTAATCTATTGATACACCCTACAATTTTAGATACCAAGCAATATTGATACTAGAAGAGTCACAACTCCCGCTGTAACAAGGTGTATAGCATACCTTACACGACCCCCTCCTGAAATTTTTCCTAAGAAGTTTCCTAGATACACAAGTAAAGCAGCGAGAATTATGTAGGAAAAGATAAAATGTAAATATCGCAAATCACCGCCAAAGAAAAATGGAATTAAAGGTAAAGAGGATCCTAACACTGGAGCACCCCCATCAACTAGGGAAGCAATAAGTGTTGCGAAATCTTCAGCTTTTTCGAGTAAAGTTTTAACTTGTTTCTTTTTCTTTTTATTGCTTATTATCTCAAGATTCGATGTTTCATTATTTTCATCTTCATCTTCTTCGATCATTGCCATATCTTTTTTCATATCGTCGACCTTCTTCTTTCTTTCAGCTTCTTCAGATAGAAATGCACCCCATAGACCACTTATCCCAATAGCCAAAGCTGTGGCTAATCCTGTAACAGTCACAGTTTGAGGGGTAAATTGACTGGTTTCTTTACTCAGAAAAATAATGAAAATACCGCTCACAATTCCAGCGCAAGTTAAGGCACCATCAAAGCAGTTATTAAAGAATTTACGACGAGCAATTATACCCAAATCAGAAATTTTTGAATATTCTTTCCACTTCTTAAAACTTTTACTAATTCTTCCCAATTCTATGCGCCAAAAATCATTATTAAACTAAAGATTTAGTTTCTTAAAACCCAAATTGTTCAAAATGTATTGAAATATTATTTAATATTATATTTTATCATTATTATATTTTTTATGGGAAATGATCCGTAAAAATAGGATTAATTATTATATCAGAAAAAAAAATAACAAAATTAATAATTGGCTTGTGAAAATTTAAAGTAATTTAATTCCCTTTAAACTTACCATCACGTTTTCCGAAAAAAGCAGCAATTCCTTCTTTTAAATCATCCGTTTGAAGAGTTAGCATTAGTTGATCCATATCCATATGCATTATAGCCTGATCTAGTGCACCACTTATGTGATTGATAGTTTTTTTAATCATTTGAGCTGGAATTGGTGGCATTGCAGCGAACTTTTTAGCGATTTCAATAGCTCGGTTTAATAAATTATCTAATGGTACAACTTCACTTAAAAATCCCCATTTTAATAAAGTTTGAGCATCATTATTTTTCCCTAGTATTGTCATTTCCTTCGCAAATGTAGGACCAATGAGATGCACTATTATTGGGAGGATTGTCCAACTTAAACTCATTCCTAATCGACTTTCTGGAAATCCTGCATAACATTTTTCATCTCCAATGCGAAAATCAAGAGCGGAAGCAATACAACACCCACCTCCAAATGCACCTCCATTAATGGCAGCAATTGTAATTTGGTCCATCATATATAATTTACGAACCATTCTTGGTCCATTTTGGATCGCTCGTTGTCTTCCGAGAACATTTGTTGGCCCTTCTTGTTCTGTTAGATCCCTTCCCCCAGAAAAATATCTCCCCGCTCCCGTAAAAATCACAACGCGAGTTTCTGTATCTTTCTGAAAATCTTCCGTTAGTTTTTCAATTTCTGTCATTAAATTAGTAGTGAGAGTGTTTAGCTTTTCTGGGCGATTAAAAGTAATTATTGCGATATTATCCTCGCGTTTTTCAATAAGTAAATCTTTATATTCCATCTTTAATCACTTGAAATTTTTGCGTTTACTTTTCTTAACAATAATTTGTTTAGTTCTTAAAATCAATTATCCTTGAAATACTCATTATAAAATAGTATTTAAAAGAAATTAATTCTCTTTCTAATTTATATTCTACAAATACCAAATTTTTAATAACCTAATTATTAATAATTATATCAGAAAAAAAATAATTTAATGGAATTCTTATGAACAAGATTAAAGACGAAATTATTTCTATGTTAATTGAACACTCAAGAATTATTTATTCTGTTATATCAGATATGGGTGTTTATTATTCAGCATGGGCAGAAGATTATGAGGCTAACAAAGATAACTTAGAAAAGAAAAAGAATAAGATGCAACTCCGAGAAGAGGATGCAGATGCTATTAAAATCCAAATAATTCAAAATTATTCTGAAGCGGGAGCCCAAGGTTTGGGAGACTATGTAGCTTTAGTTCTCCGAATGGATAATGTAATAAACTATCCATTAGAGTTTGTCGATATGCTTCCTAAAATAAAATTAGACGGCGGAAAAGATGATGAGATAAAGAAAAGATATGAAAAGTTGATTAATAAGACTATCAATATGGCAAATGTTTTAAAGAATACAATAAAAAGCCTAAGAGATAAACCCGAAATTGTGTTTAAAAACACTACTACAATACATGAGATTGAAAATGAAATTGATGCAATATATCGTCAATTTTTAGAATATCTTTATTCTAATGAGGATTTAGATATGAGAAAGCTTCTTAGAATAAGAGATAGCATAGTTCTAATGGAGCAGCTTTGCGATAGAATCCATGATATTGCCGATCAAATAAGAATTCTTCTCTATCAATAATATTATTTGTCCTTTCTAATAATTGAATATTGATTATTAATTTGTTTAAAAGGAGTTTATTATTTTTTAATGATTGCATCCAAAATTTCCAAAATAATTCTAACAATTGATGTCCAATTACATCAATTTTAGTATAAAAATAAAACAAGATAATACAATTTTTAAATATTAAAATGTTCTAATACGTAATAATAGTTGTTGAAGAAAATTATAAATTAGTGATTTAAATAAAAAAGATTATTGTTAATATCTTAATTAAAGAAGATCCTGAAAATATATGTGCAAAATGCTGCAAAACTATGCAAGTTATTGAAAGAATGCTAACCAATACTTCAATTTTTAAAGATAAAGTTGAAATTAAATATATGGATGTGGGATCTAATAAAGCTATTGAAAGATATGGAAATTTTGAGCCACCTACAATATTCATAAACGATAAATTGTTTTCTCAGGGACATGTTCCAATTATTAAAAAGCTGGGCAAGAAATTACTTGAGATGTTAAAAAACTAAATTAATAAAGATTAAGCGTGTAGATCATTATTTTAAGTTCTTTTTATGACAAAATTTATACGCGTAATTTAATTTATTACATTTAAAATTAACAAGTTTTTTAAAAAAAAACGAAGATGTAAGAAATATGAATGGTAAACATAAATTTTATTTATTACTTGTAATATTTCAAGTCGTATTGATTTTCTTGGTAATTTTCACATCAAACGGAATTGTATCTTTTGTTAGTGCTCAGGATGAAACTGCATTCGACTTCTATGATTCAGACACTACAATTGCTTTAGCTATCGGTGTAGCATTATCAGTGGGTCTTTCAGTACTTGGAAGCGCTTGGGCAATGAAAACAGTGGGAACAGCAGCTATAAGTGCACTTTCAGAAAGAGAAGAGGCGTTCTTTAAAGCGTTTCTTGTGGTAGCATTATGTGAAGCATTGGCTGTCTATGGTTTAATTGTGGGAATTTTACTATGGACAAAAATCCCCTCATTCGCAGGATGAGTTAATTTTTTTATTTCTATAGCACAATTAATTTTTATTTTGGTGATTTTTGAACGAGTGTTATTGTCGATAGCTATGCTTATACTCTAGTCAAAATTGGATTTTTAAAACAATTAATAATGGATGAGATTACTCTAGAGAGATTAGAGGATATCGACAAAATAGAGCAACTTATTGAATATATTGAACGATTTTATCCGGGATTGACTATCGAATCTTATACCATTGAGACAATTGAGAGAGCATTATTTCATACTTATATTAAATTAATTGGGAGAATAATCATGAATTCCCCTAGAACTATGCGTCTATTTCTTAAGAATTACCTTACAAAATATGAAATTATGAATATTAAACAAATTGTTCTAGGTACTATTCTTAGACTGAACATAAATGAAAAATCAAAATTTGTTAATAAACTCGTAGAAAAATACTTAAACAACACGGAATTCATAAACGGACTTCTGGAAATTACATCATTAGATCAAATTCAATTATATATGAAGCCTACTAAATATAATAGGGCTATAAGAGAAGGCATTCTTTACTTTAAAAATACTAAAGAAATTTTTGTGTTAGAAGCTTTCCTAGATAAACTCTATTATGAAATCATGGCCAAAGAGGTAAAATTCCTAAATCTGAAAGAAAAAATAATGATCTCTTTTTATGTGAATTATATCTCTGAGATATATAACTTGAATATAATACATAGGGGTATTAAGAACAATATCGACAGGAATTTACTTTCACAGTTCCTTGTTAATAATTATATGTTCTTAAATAAAAATTCTCTAAACGAATTATTAAATCTAACTAATATTAACGATTTTGTTACAAGTCTTTCTGAATTTTTAATCCGGAATAAGGAAATTAGATCTTATCTACTACAATCCCCACTTAAAGGAAAGCATTTATTTTGGGAAATTGAAAAATTATATCAAGATAATTTTTTTAAAACATTTCATGAAAAAATAGATGATATAGAATATCAATCAATTTTCAGGATTATGGAATTATTAATAAAAAAAGATAAAGAAATTAAAATTCACGTATTGCCTAAGGTTGTAGATATTTTACATGAGAAATATAAGGTGTTAAACTAATGGATCTATTTGAAAATTTAAAAGATATTGAAAAAATTTATGAAGACTTAGTAAACAATGCTAAAAGTTTAAACTTAAAAGAAATAGAGAAAATTAGAGATAATGAAGAACAAAATTTCGAGAAATTTATTAGAGAAAAAAATGAACTTGTAAATGAGGTACTAGGCACACTTGCTAAAGAGACTACTACAAAAATTAATACTTTTAAAAATAAATTAGATGGAGCAATTAAAAAGATTGAGTTACAATTTCAAAAATCTATTAGTAATCTTCAGAAATTAATTATTGAAGAGGTAGGGCTAGATTTTTAATGTTCGATAAAGAAATCTTTGTTATAGGGGATGAGGATATCGTTTTAATGCTAGGGCTTTTAGGAATAGAAGGTACAACAATTGAACATCAAGAAGAATTCCATAAAGTGTTTAATAATTTGATAAATGAACCAAAAATAGGAATGATTCTTATTATATTAAGTTTGCCTGATGAAACAATAGATTTTCTCTTAAATTTTAAATTAAATAATAAAGAACCATTCATATTTATGCTACCTGATGTTTTTCAGCCAAATGTAGAAAAAGTTGATGTTCTTCTAAACAAAATATCCAATGCGGTTAGTGATATAGAATTATTAAAATGAGTTGATTAAATATTTCTGAGGAAAAAGAGTTAAAAAAACAATTAGGCAATTTAGGACGATATTTAATTCAAAAAGCTGAAATAGAAATAAAAGAATTAAATCAAAAAACTCTTTTTCAGAAAGCTGAAATAAAAAAAAGGATTTTGGAAAGGAGTGATGATAGATCGCTTAAATTGAAGCAAAGTTTTGAAGATAGTTATAACCAATTTTTAAATCAGTCATTGTCTTCAACTTTAATAAATGGTAAAGAAAAATTTTTAAAGATAAAAAATAATTTAATTAATCAATTAAAGATATCATTATTTAAGCTCATAAAAGAAAAAATAAGCAATAATTATGCTTCATATATAGACTATATTTTAGATTCAATCAAAAATGTAAAGAAAACAATAAATAAACCTCAAGATGTAGAACTTATTTTCAATAATAAAGATTATAACTATTTTATTAAGAATTTTGATAAAATTTTTGATCTTTTTCAAAATCCAATAGAAATAAATGAAGATAGCAGGGACTTCATAGGAGGATTTAAAGTTTCTCTAGTTGGTGGGGTTATATCTTATGATTATACTATTGATAATCTAATTAATAAAAATTCCTCCTTTATTCAGATGCAAATATCTAACATTATAAATGACTCTGAAATTAAGGAGATAGAACTAGAATTTGAAGAATTTATAAAAAATAAAAAGAAATTAATTACAGAATACCTAACACAATATGACCAAATCCAATTCTAATAAAGATTCCCAATATGGGTATATATCAGCCATTCTTGGGTCGCTAATCAAAGTGAAAGGATTAGAGGATCGAATACGATTACATGATTTGATTAAAGTTAGAAATATTTTAGGTGAAGTTATTCAAATATATTCAGATCATATTGTTGCACAATGTTTTGAACATACGACAAATTTACGAATTAATGAAAAAGTTATAAATCTTAACGAGCCATTATCAATGGAACTAGCCCCAGGGTTGTTAGGTACAATTTTCGATGGAATCCAAAGACCACTTCAAAAAGCGTTCGAAAAAATCAAAAATGGGCAATTAACAAGAGGATTAGAAATACCTTCACTGTCAAGATCTAAAAAGTGGCATTTTATTCCAGTAGAAAGAAAAGGTAGTAATATAACAGGAGGAGATATAATTGGAACAGTCCAAGAAACTCCTATTATACAGCATAAAATAATGATCCCTCCAAATATTAGTGGTAGGTTGGAATATCTTGCTAACGAAGGAGATTATACTATAGAGGAAGAATTATACCGATTAGAAACAGGAAAAGAAGTAAAATCCTTTTCAATGATGCATAAGTGGCCCATAACTGTTCCTCGACCATTTAAAGAAAGGATGTTACCTACTGAGCCATTAATTACAGGGATACGTGTTATAGATTTACTCTTTCCAATCACAAAAGGGGGTACCTTTGGAGTTCCAGGGGGATTTGGGACTGGGAAGACTGTGATTCAACAATCATTAGCAAAATGGTGTGATGCTGATATTATTGTTTTCGTTGGCTGTGGAGAGCGAGGAAATGAGATAGCTGACGTATTAAAACAATTTACTGAGATAATTGATCCTAAAAGTAATCAACCTTTATTAAATAGAATCGTACTTATTGCTAATACTTCAAATATGCCGGTATCAGCACGAGAAGCAAGTATCTTTTCAGGAGTTACTATAGCTGAATATTATCGAGATATGGGGTATGATGTCGCTGTTCTCGCTGATAGTACTTCAAGATGGGCAGAATCTTTAAGAGAAATATCTGGATTATTAGAGGAAATGCCTGCTGAAGAAGGTTATCCTGCTTATTTACCATCTAGACTTTCTGGTTTTTATGAACGAGCTGGTGTTGTTAAACTACAAGGGAGTGATGGGAGCAAAAAAGAAAGAATAGGATCTTTAACTATTATTGGTTCAATCAGCCCACCAGCAGGTGATTTTAGTGAACCTGTAACAGCAACAACTAAAAATTTTGTACAAGGCATTTGGGCCCTAGACGCAAGTTTAGCTTATTCAAAACACTATCCTGCCATAGATTGGTTAAATTCATATTCGAATTATCCTGATTATATCTCTGAATGGTGGTACGAGAGAGATATTAATTGGTCAGAAATTGATATCGATTGGTTTGATTGTCGTAATCAAGTTAATGAAATTTTATCCCAAGATAATGAATTAAAGTATATTACCCAACTAATTGGTGAAGAAAATTTACCAGATGATAAACAATTAACTCTACTTATTGCCAAACTAATTAAAAATGGATTTTTAATTCAAAATGCATTTGATAACATTGATAATTTTACAGATGTCAATAAACTCTTATCTATGATTAAAGTTATTCTTTTATTGTTTAAAGAAAGTAAAGAATTATTAAAACAAGGATTTTTAATTGAAGATATAAAATCACTCTCGATTATTAATGAAATTTTGAGAATAAATAGAACAATCCCAAATGAAGATTTTGATGAAATTGAGAATATTAAAAGAAAATTACTCAATGAAATTGAGTCTTTAAAATTAACTCAAGGTGTATTTAAAAAAGGATGAGTGTTATTTATAAAAAAATTCAACAAATAATTGGTCCACTTTTATTTCTTAAAAATGAGCATAATGCCCAATTTGGTGAGATCGCGTTAATTAGAACAAAAGATGATAAGGTTCGGATGGGGCAAATTGTAAAAATGAGCGAAGAAATTATCGTGGTAGAAGTATTTGAAGATACTACCGGATTATCTACTGAAAATGCTGAAATAACTTTTACAGAAGACACTTTCAAGGTAAAAATATCGAAAGATATGTTCGGTCAGACTTTTAATTCCTTGGGAAAACCAATTGATATTAAAACTAAGGCTATATTAGATTCAGATCTTTTATCAGATGTTCAAAGAGATATAAATGGGTTTCCTATTAATCCATATGCCAGAGAATATCCTGAAGACATAATACAAACTGGAATATCCGTAATTGATGGATTATTTACATTAATAAGGGGGCAAAAACTCCCTATATTTAGTGGACAAGGATTACCTCACAATAAGTTAGCAGCTCAAATTGCCACCCAAGCTAAAGTTTTTTCAGAGGAACCCTTTGTAATTATTTTTTGTGGGATCGGGATTGTTCAGGATGAGGCTATTTATTTTTTGAATCGATTTCAAGAAAGTGGATCCATTCAAAATATTATTTCTTTTATAAATTTTGCAGATGATCCAATAATCGAAAGACTACTTATCCCAAGAGTAGCTTTAACTACCGCAGAATATTTTGCTTTTGAAAAAGATATGCATGTTCTTGCTATATTACTAGATATGACTAATTACGCTGAAGCTTTAAGAGAATTAAGCTCAGCAAAAGAAGAAATCCCCAGTAGAAAGGGATATCCGGGATATATTTATTCAGATTTTGCCTCACTTTATGAGAGGACAGGAAAAATTAAAGGTAAAAAAGGGACAATAACTCAAATTCCAATTCTAACAATGCCCTCAGATGATATATCTCACCCAATTAGTGATACTACAGGTTATATAACTGAAGGGCAATTAGTGCTTAGTCGTAGTCTGCATAAAAAAGCTATTTATCCCCCATTTGAAGTATTAGCTTCAATTTCACGATTAATGAAAGATGCTATAGGTAAAGAAAAAACACGAGAAGATCATGCCGATGTTAGCTCACAACTACTATCAGCATATTCAAATTACCTCGAAGTAAAAGATCTTATTTCAATCGTTGGGGAGGACGGTTTAAGTTATGAACAGAAGAATTTTTTAAATTTTGGAATGGATTTTGAACAGAAATTTTTAAATCAAAAAGTGAATGAAAACCGTGATTTTGAAACTACATTAAATTTGGCATGGGAAGTACTTTCAAATTTAACTATAGCTCAATTATTTAGAATTCATCAGAAGTATTTAGATAAATATTATAAGATCAAGGTGTAAGTTATGAGTTTTCGGGATATAAAACCTACTAAATCAAATTTGATAGGTTTACAAAAAAGATTAATTTTTGCCGTTCGAGGAGAAACTTTTCTAGAATATAGACGAGAACAACTTGTCTTCCAAATTAAACGATTATGGAAAGAATATTTAGAACTTAGGAGTGATTTTATTGCGCTATTTAAACAATCACTTATAAAGTTAAATCAAACTTATGAAGAAATGGGTAAAAATGGCGTTATTTTAATTAGTAAATTAAGTAGAATTCAATATAGACCTATGGTGGATATTCAATATCAAAAAAAAGTAGGAATTGTTGTTCCCCGTATTAATTATAAATTGTTTCAAGAGGAAAAATTGCCTGCTTATACGTTTGAAGGTACAAGCCATTTTCTTGATGATTTAGTTGTATTATTAAAAGATTTTTTTAAAGTAATGATTAAGTTTTCTGAAATTGAAGATCTACTATTGAAACACGCCACAAACTTTAAAAAGGTAAATCGTAGGATAAATGGATTAAAAAATTTGATTATCCCAAGATTAAAAATGAATATAAAACAAATCAGGGAAATTTTAGAAGAAATTGAGAGGGAAAACTATGTAAGACTGAAAAAAACTAAAGATTTAATTGTAATCAAAGAAAAAACTACATGAGTATGTTAAAAAATGGTTAAGAAAAATGAATTTAGTTTAATAAAAGCAGACATACATCATAATTATAAAGCTCAATTCCTAATTGAATTATCAAATTTAAATGTAATTCATATTAATCCAAGAGAAGAACGTAAAATCCAGGAAGAATTGGAAGAAAAAGATCCTCTAAAAGAAAAAATTAAAGATTTAAGGAAAAATTTAAACAATCTCTATAGAAAGCTTGACATAAGTGAGCATGATTTATCAGAATTAAAAATTGGTAAGAATGATAGAGTAGAGTTTGTTGCAAGAGATTTATCAGAATTAATTAATCATATCGTAGAAGAAATCGATTTTTATACAAATCGAGTAGTTGAGCTAAATAGTTACATTACTAACGGTATAATTGAATTAGAAAATCTAAACCTACTTAAAAATTGTTATAAAAGTATTGAAGGATTAAATCTGAATGTAGAAAATATAGGTAGCTTGAAGCAATTTAAATTTCGAATTTTTACTACTTTTAGCAAAAATTTAACTAATTTAAGAAATTTGTTTGAACCTTCAGAATTTCCTAATTTTTATGAAACTTTTGAAATTAGTGATGATCGAATTGGTTTCTATATTGTATATCCAAAAGATAAGGAGTATGAGTTTAACGCAAGAATTCGATTAATTCATTCTGAAGAAGTTCTTATACTTAAAAGGTATTTAACAAAAGAAGGAATAAATTTTTCAAGAATAAATAAGGAAACGAGTTTTATTGAAAATCTAGTTTCACGTTATAAAAGAGAACAAACTCGAATCGCAAAAGATAATATGCTAAGGTTTGCAGGGATCAATGAAGTTGTGCAAAATATAGAGGAATATAATTGGGCAGAGCATCAATTTGAAAGAACATCCTCCAATCGTCTAAGTCTTAAGTTCTTTCTTCCTTTAAGGAAAAAAGAAGAAGTTATTCAAAGTTTATTCACAACTTTTAAAGATAACATTACTATTGACTCAATTGATATTTTAAAAAAGAAAAGCATAAAAAAATCTCCCACTCCAAGAAAAGGAAAAATAAAAAAGGGGGTACCAGCACTAAAAGAAGAATATCTCTATCAGAATGAAAATGGGGAGAAACCTAAAGAAGAAGATTTAAGAGAATCTTCTCCAACGATAATGAAAAACTTCTTTTTGGTACGCCCATTCGAAAGCATAACCAGATTATATGGTACACCTACTTATTCTGAAATTGATCCTACTCCGATTATAGCTTTAACTTTTCCAATCCTATTTGGTTTGATGTTTGGTGATATAGGGCATGGTATAATTTTGATAATCGCGGGATTAATAGGTGGGATAGTCTTTAGGAAAAGAGGTGGAGAAACTGCCAATTTTGCATGGATTATCTTTTTCTGTGGATGGGCTGCATTTTTTATTGGATTTTTATATGGAGAATTTTTTGGAGACCATGAAATTGCTATATTTGGAAAGGTGTTATGGAATTTTGAAGAAAATCCAATCATACTTCCGATTCTAGGATCCTTAAATAATCCACTGGATAATATAATGAATGTATTTACTTTTGCTATATATATTGGTGTGTTTCATATTAATTTAGGATGGTTTATTCAATTTCTGAATTACTGGAAACAAAAAAGAAAATATTTGGGATTTACTGATTCTTTAATGAAAATTCTGTTGTTAATAGGGGGAACAATTTTAATTTTTGGATTTGGATTCGATATTTATAGATGGTTATCACCCCCTTATCCGATTTTGTTTACCATAATCCCAGGAATTTTATTATTGCTGCTTAAACCTCTCGGAAAAATTTTAAGAATTTCCTATTTACAGGAAGAATCTTACGGGAGTTTATTGGGTGAAGGCTCAATTGAGGCGTTTGATACCGTATTATCGGTTATGAGTAATGTAGCGTCATATATTAGGTTATTGGCTTTGGCATTAGCACATATAGCATTATTATATTCAATTAATGCAATGAGTACCTTGATCGAAGGAGATAATTTTGGAATTGAAATAGTAAATTTAATTGGTAAGATTTTTGGTAATATAGTCGTAATCTTAATCGAAGGTATACTCGTTTTTATCAACGCATTACGATTACATTTCTACGAATTTTTCTTCAAGTTTTACCAGGGCTCAGGAATTGATTATTTTCCTTTTTATCTTGATAATAATTATTCTATGCTAAAATTTAGGGCTGAAGCGGAGAAAGATATCATTTCAGAGGAAATCGAGAGAGAGATTGATACAAAATTAGTAAAAGAAGAAATAGATAAAGCAAAGAACTACATTAGTAAGAAATATGAATAAATTTTTATTAATTATTTGAATTATTAACAGACTTATTATAAATTGTGACAGAAATCAAAGAAGAAGTATTAAATCGCAGGGTAATTATAGTACGGTTGTTATTATTAGTTATTTATTTACTAATGTTAGTATATCTTTTTTATCTCTTGACTAATTTTGGTGCTAATCCTTTTATTATTTTTATTATACTTTTATTCACGTTTTTGATAACTCTAGGTCCATTTTTTAGACGAGGTAAGAGGTCGCTTTATTCTAGAATGTTTCCTGATAGAAAGAGAAAGGCACCCTCAGGATACGATCAAAAAAAGGAAGATTTGAGAAGTAAGAGAAAGTCTGACCAAGTTGATACAAATATTTTTAAAAAAATTAATCTAGAATTTAAATATCATAAGCCAATTGTACTTAAATGCGAAGGTTGTGGAAATACTATCCCCAATTTTGTAAAAAGATGTCCATTTTGTAATAGACAAATAACTTATTAGAACAAAATGAAAGCTAAGTGAAATATGAAAGTGATGAAACAAGGTTATATTTCTGCTGTTATCGGTTCCTTAATAAAAGTAA
>Ga0209427_10005867_pt1 | contig 14060 bp, 14 predicted proteins | sample DeeMarSWOR136_30_FD_187465 | JGI IMG/M metagenome (GOLD analysis project Ga0209427, IMG submission 187465) | Marine sediment microbial communities from White Oak River estuary, North Carolina - WOR-1-36_30 (SPAdes) (version 2) | ecosystem: Environmental > Aquatic > Marine > Intertidal zone >... | reverse complement strand
GTCCCTTCAAAGCTTCGACCACATCCTTGCGATAACCATTGATGTTGGGAACATCCGAATTTTCACCAACCCACAGACCGCCGTAGATGCAGCGTCCCAGGTGTTCCGAAAAATGACCGTAAATATGCCTGCTGATGGTCTTCCCATCCTGATCGGCCTTAATTTTAATCCGATTGTTTTCTGCTGCCATAATAGTGCTCCCGATTAATAAAAGAATGACCAGCGTACTTAAAAGCTTTTTCATAACGACTCCTATTTTTATGCACAATAATGTCATTAGCTGCTTAACGGCACCTGTCCATAACACTGCTGCAAAGCAGCAGTTATATAAAATTTTTCCGCTAATCAACTTAATTCCTTGCCCTTAATATGCGATATATTTACTTTTAGTTTTAAGGTTCCTCCTTTTTTATTTGATTATACAAATATACTAAAATTTGAAAATTGGAGGGGCCTCTTTTTTAAATTTCATCCAAGATTAAGACAATAACATTATACGATGAAGTTATTCTACCGAAAAATGGGTAAAGGTGCTCCTGTATTAATTCTCCATGGACTTTTTGGTATCTCTGATAATTGGATAAGCATAGCTAAAAAACTGGCCGATAACTATTGCATTTATATCCCGGATATGAGAAATCACGGCCGGTCACCTCACAGCCATATCTTCACTTATTCCGCAATGGTAGATGATTTATATGAATTCCTTACAGATTTAAATTTACACCAGATCGCTTTAATCGGTCATTCCATGGGTGGTTTGGCCGCAGTTAATTTTGCCCTGGAATATCCTCATCGCATTCGTGCTCTGATCAACACAATACCCGCTGCATCTCATTGGATTCACAGCGATGCACCAAATGAATTGATCGCATTGATTCGTTCTTTTCTTAAAACGGAGCAAGTACCTATGTGAAAAGGCTGGCTTATATCAATTACATATTTTATAATAAACCTTTGTTGATTTATTTAAAATTTTTTAGTATGATATTAAGTAAGGCAGTGAGTCGTAATCAAAATGTGCATTTATATTTTTGATTTTGTATGATCTGCCATTTTTAAATTTTTTTATAAGTAATTAACAGGAGGTTTTAAGGTATGGCAGATCGTCAACAAGGTACTGTCAAATGGTTTGATGCAAAAAAAGGATTTGGATTCATCAGCCGAGAGAATGAAGATGATGTATTCATCCATTACAGTGGAATAAATGGGGATGGCTATAGGATACTATTGGACGGTCAAAAAGTTGAATTTGATGTTATTCAAGGACGTAAGGGTCTGGAAGCCAGAAATTTGGAGGTGGTAAAGTAGCTTAGTATCACTTTAAAAAGGGAATACGTTAGTCAAATTCATTTTGATGCCCGGTTATAAATGTAACCGGGCTATTTTTTTAATCTGTTTGGAATATTATCATACTACAGCTAAGTAAAGTAATTATAAATGAGAAATAGCAATTTAAGGGTAGCCTTATGAAGAATAAACACCTATTACTTACTGGTGGAACCGGTGGATTGGGAAGTAGTGTTACTCTTTTAGCTCTTGAAAATCAAGCTTATGTAACACTTCCCTATAGAAATTATAAAGAAGTTGAACGGCTTGGTCAGACCTTAGACAGCCACCTGTTCAATAAAGTAAACTTTATTCAAGCAGATATGACCTCAGAAGAAGATATTGGTAAAATAACTCATGATATGGATAAAATTGATATTTTAATACATTTAGTCGGCGGATTCTCTATGGGACCTACTTCGGAATATGCGCTGGAGAAATGGCAACAGCAAATTAATTTAAATTTGACCAGCACATTCCTGCTTTGTAAACACAGCTTAAAAAAAATGTATAAAAATAATTACGGGCGAATTGTTGCAGTAGGATCCCGGGCTGCAGTTGATCCAGGTGCACAAATGGCAGCTTACTGTGCATCTAAAGCCGGTGTGATTGCGCTAATTAAATCAATTGCAGCAGAAACAAAGGGGACGAACATTACCGCCAATGTTATCTTGCCCAGCATAATTGATACACCAGCCAACCGCAAAACTATGGGTGATCAAAATGCCGCTAAATGGGTAAAACCACAGTCTCTGGCTCAGGTCATTTGTTTTCTTGCCTCGGAGAAAGCGCGAGATATGCGTGGTGCTGCAGTTCCAGTTTACGGAGGTGTCTAAATTATATTCTTACTCCGGTAAACGCTGGACAATTTCAGGTACGGCATCTCGATGTACTAGATAAGCCAATATTTTCAGCTTGGCATAATCATGACGGTAGAAAAAATAGCCTTTATTTGCACCTTCATAGGCATCATTCCAGGAGTCCTTGACTAAAAACCAATCTTCACCATTAATTTCTTTATATCCAACTAAATGCATAAGATGATCGTCACTGGTAATACCATACTCGAAGCGATATTCTCTGGCTTCCTGGGTTATATGATCACTCGGAATATCAAAATTCGGTATCAGCGCAACATCTTTTGGGCCATAGCGTCCAGGTTCACTAAAATCGCCATCAATCGCGACTGTAAAACCATTTTGTAGCGCGCTTCTCATTGAGTGGTAAAACAAATCAAGAGGTACATTGAAATAGCGATCTATATGTTGCCAGTTGTCAGGTACATCGAGAGTACAATAACTATAAAAAGGAGCATAGTTAAAGGATGTGATCAAGATATATTCGTTCCAGTTTAATTTTACATGTCTTTCTGCAAATGACTTTGGCGTGTAATAAATCCCTTTATAATTGAAATTCTGCACCGGGCTACCAATATGCTTTTGCATAATCATTTCTACTTCATTTACAACCACATTTTCATCCCACAATGCATTCGCTTTCACTTCTTTAATATATTCTTCAAGCTCAGCTTCCATATTCTTATGATTATAGCCTGTGTCATTATTTTTTAAACCCGTATAGACGCTATCCGGGACGATACCATATTTTTGAATTATCTCTAAAACAGTAGGAAATAAATCCCCAGCTTTAAATCTTGATGCACCTTTGCACTGTACAAAATATCTTGCTTTTTCAACAAATGCATAATACGCTGGAAACGTAACGGATAACTGTATCGGTTTATATCCCATTCTATACAATTCAGACTCGACAAAAGATAAAGTAGCAAAACTCCAGCAAATATTCGTTGCACCCTGATTAACCGGTGGCAAATGAAATAAAGGGGTGAACTGTTCTGGATTATGTGGCAGAGAATAATTCTGCAATTGCTGTGCAATTATTTTCTTTGATTCCTGGGCAAAAGAAGTAGAAGTAAAAATGATTAGTAGCAAGAGGCATGTTAAATTTTTCATGTCCGTTACCTTTTGTATAATTCTGATGAAAATTACTTGCTCAAATATTTATTTACAAGAGTCTTGTCAATTTAAAGATCGAGAATTCTTTTTGATTTTAGGTATTAATTTCTTAACATAATTCTCTTAATAGGCTCAATGGTGACAATTTTGACATGTTGCTTACTTATCTAATAATATTTATAACAGGTGTCTGCGTTAGCTTTATATCAACACTGTTTGGTTTAGGTGGTGGTATCATTATGGTACCAATACTGAGCTTAATTCTACCTTACTCCCATTTGGAAGCTATAGCTACCAGTCTTGCCACTATTGTATTGGTGGCCACTTTTAATACCTACAATTTTAACAGAAAGGGTGTTATTATCTGGGGAATCGTACCCTGGATTGCCCTTACGTCGTCATTATTTGCTTTCCTATCAGCCCGCATTTCTACGTATTTACCAGAAAAAATACTGATTGCGCTGTTTATTTTTTTCTTGCTCTGGGTTGCGTTGCGTACCTTTCTGATAAAAGATAGCCGAGATCAGAGACAAACAAAAAATGTACACAGGATTCTTCCCTTAGGTATTGGCAGCCTGAGTGGTATAATTTCAGGGCTGACAGGAATTGGTGGGGGCGGCATTACAACTCCTTTAATGTTAATCAGTGGACTGGTACGCAATATCCAGGCTGCGCCTACCTCCAATGCCATTATGATATTCACAACATTGTTTGCTACCATTTCGTTCGCAACAGCTAAAAGCGATCTCAGCAACCAATTCACGGTTGGATACATCCATTATGATACCGCACTACTTTTGTTTCTGGCCAGTGCGTTATTTTCCCGTATTGGTGTCAAAATTAATCAAAGTTTTAGCCTTTTTTGGAGGAAGACAGTTTTAGCTGCCCTTCTACTATTTATTTGTATAAGATTGCTGTTTATGCTGCTTAAATAAAAACCTCCCGCCTTTGTATCAAGGGGTATGAGGTATAAAGGAATTCAAGGTGTAATGGCTCTATACCAACTCTACAACATGGATTGTATATCCGGAGCACAGCAGAAAATCGATGATAATTCGGTTGATCTGATTATTACCGATCCTCCCTTTGCAATTGAAGGTGATCGTTTACATAAACATTATCACCGTAAAGAGAAATATGTATTGAACGGTTATCAGGAGATTGCGCTTTCTGATTACAGACAATTCAGCCTGAATTGGATCAAAGAGGCTGAAAGAGTCTTACGGCCTGGGGGAAGTCTATATATCTTCTCTGGCTATTCAAACCTCCCTATAATTTTCAGTGCACTCCAGAATACCAACTTTAGAGAAATAAACCATATCATATGGAAATACAATTTCGGAGTTTATACCACAAAAAAATTCATATCTTCCCATTATCATATTTTATATTGCATAAAGCCGCAGGGACAGGTCACCTTTAACACCTTTACACGCTTTGGACCCGATGAAAAGGATGCCCAAGGTAAGTCCCTCAACTATCGCGATCGTGAGGATGTGTGGATAATAAAGCGTGAGTATAAGCCAGGACAGGTAAAAAATAAAAACGAATTACCGAGTGAGCTTTTAATAAAATTAATGCAATACAGCAGCAACGAAGCAGACGTTGTAGCAGATTTTTTTCTTGGAGGCTTTTCTACAGCAAAAGTAGCAGTTGGTTTAAAACGCAGAATTATCGGTTTTGAAATAAATCCCGTTTCTTTCGATTATCATATAGAGGAAATGAAGAAATTAAAGCCGGGTTTCCTTTTAGCGCAGATAAAATCCGGCAAAAATGCCTCCCCACCCAACCAAAAAAAACAATGGCATGAAAATGAGCTACAAAATTTGTATAAGCGCTATATACAGATTTACACGCAATTGAAGAACAAAAAACAAACCATTCAAATATTGCAGGATGAATTTGGCCGCGGATATTTTGCCATTCTAAATCAACTTGACCGGATCTCAAAAAAATAAATCTGATATTCCTACTTTTATAAATGAAAAATTAGTCATTTACTAGAATAATCTGTTAACTAAAATCGTTGTTAATCGATTAAATGCATAACTAAATATAGGGAGAAACAGTATGAACACCTCGATCAAGATTTTCTTTCTTTTACTGATTTTTGTCACATTTAATACCGCATCCTATGCTCATTGTCAAATTCCCTGCGGTATTTATGATGATCAAACACGTTTTACTATTTTACGTGAACATATCACAACCATCGAAAAATCAATGAGTCAAATTATGGAATTATCTAATGATCCTAAAAATAACATAAACCAGTTGGTACGCTGGATTAATAATAAGGATCACCATGCAGATGAGTTTACAGATATCGTCACATATTATTTTTTAGCACAGCGTATCAAAATCACAGATAAAAATAATGAAGCAGAATTTACTTCTTATCAGAACAAGGTTACTACGTTACACCAAATGATGGTATTTGCCATGAAATGTAAGCAGACAACGGATCTAGATAATGTAAAGAAACTAAGAGATCTTGTTGATCAATTTGAACATATGTATTTTAGCGCAGAAGATAAAAAACATCTTCAAGAGAATCATAAATAAAACTGAGGTGGGATGCATATCACCCACCTTTATTGCCTCTTGCCATAATATTTGCAGTGTTACATATACCTTGAACCAGTACACTTTGCGTGTACCTGGCCTGTGAATAACTTGTTAATAATTGAATTCTATTCCAGAGAAGGTTGATTTGACAAGGTATATAGAATAAGTTATTCACATGATAAAAAGTATGTGTGCATACCCCTTTTTGAACTACCTAATTGTAATATTTTTAATAGTTTTATATTGATTCATACCTGATATGTATATAACTAGATAATAGTATTAAAATTAATAATATCAATATGTTATGAATTTTAATTTAAATGTAGATTTTCTTTACCATGTTACCAGCCATTTAAAGTCTATATTATACCTTAGAACATTTGCGCGCTCGATGTTATTTCATTTCAGAGCCACTTAAGTTCATGCTAAACAGCGTATAAGATGCATATCGAAGTTAAGTCTTAATCAAATGCGGCACTTGTGAATAACTTGTTAATTTTTTGTATAAGGACATATATTCTATTGCAATTACTGGACATGGTTTTACTTCTTCAAAAAACTAATTGCACCAGAATAAAATCAAGGATATATTAAATTTTTATTATTAATGAGGGTGTATATGGCTACACGTTCACAAAAATTTCGTTTTGGGATATTTATTTTATTCAGTGCAACTGCGCTTATTATTCTGCTGGTCATTATCGGTAGTGAGCGTTTTCTGGAGAAAAAAGATATTTATCATATCTCCTATAAAGATATATCGGTAAGTGGTCTTGAAGTTGGTAGTCCAGTAAAATATCTGGGCATAAATGTTGGTACGATTCAGGATATAAAAATTGATCCCCAAGACGTGAGCCGAATTCTCGTCACAGTGGCATTGGAACCAGGCACACCCATTAAGACCGATGCGCGTGCTGATATTGATATCATAGGTATTACCGGTTTGAAGATGATAGAAATACGTGGCGGGAGTAATGAGGCGGATTTATTAAAACCCGAACAGTACATTAAATCTGGAGGTTCGATAACCGAACAGATTACCGGTAAGGCTGAAATTGTTGCAGAGAAGTTGGAGCTAGTACTGAATAATTTAAATCGCTTCACCCAACCCGAAAATATGGATAAAATAATCACTTTAGTCCAGACTTCCACAGAAACTTTTGCCAAGGTAGATCAAGTATTATCAGAAAATAGGGCAGATATCCGGAGTACAATTGCCTCTACCCAGGCAACCATTTCTCGCATTGATTCAATCAGTGATCTATTACTCGCCTCTGCCGTGGTGATAAATCGCATTACAAGCGGCGATACCCTAGGGCAGATACTATCGGATGTTCAACAAATAACGGGTAAATTACGAGAATCAAATATTGAGCGACTTATTCAACAATTGGGTGCGGCCGTCGAAAGAACCAATTTATTATTAAATGTTTTGGATCGCGATATTGAACGCGGGAGCCAGGATTTTTTTACCAGTATTCAGCGCTTAAAAACCACACTTGAATATCTTAATGAAACCTCAAAAATGATTAACGAGGATCCATCTATTCTACTACGAGGTATGGAATATGACGATATACCCGATGAAGATTTAGACAGGTGAAACATGATTAAAAAGCTTTTATTTATACTGGTGGTTGTACTGCTTTTTGAATCATGCGGCACAAGAGTAATAACACGCAAGTATTACATACTAGACTTCCCTGCTGATTCAGATACGGTATCTGTAGAACAGCCCATAACCTCAGCCGTCTGTGAAATAATTTCGGTAACAATGCCTCCCGCCTATGGCCAAAATCGTATCGCTGTGAGAAGAAGGAGTCATGAAATTAGCTACTACCAATATCATCATTGGGCAATGGATCCTGGTGAGATTTTAACTAATTTAATTGAAAAAAAAGTACAAAACGCAGCACTTTTTAGTCAGACTTCACGCTTTGTATGGAAAGTTATTCCTGAATACCAAATTATGTCGGCAGTTCATCACCTCGAGGCTGTAGATAAGGATGGCTTCTATGCCCATTTAAAAATGCGCTTAGAATTATATGAGAGAGAAGAGAAGAGAGTGATTGTGGCCCATGAATTTGATCGCAGTGAAATTTTATCTGAGCGCGATATTAATCTCTTTGCAGCCAGTATAAGTGAGATATTACAGCAAGAGCTTACGCTTTTCGTTGGAAAAATGCGTGATCACTTTATTGCTAAAACAGTCACAAATTCCTCCCGATAGTAATAACGTAATAAGATAAATTCAATGCTGGATTCAAGTTCACCTCAATTAAACTATCGCCTTGTGCACAAAACGCTCCATATGCAAGGTGACCTTACCTTGCAGACCATATCAGCGTATGGCAAACAATTAATATCCCACTTAAGCGATTATCCCCGCAATGCGCTTGATATCGATTTAAGTAATTTACAACGCTTAGATAGCACTGGCGTTGCTTTTCTTAATCATCTCAAAAAAAACATGCATAAACGAAAGATATCGCTTCAGATTGTCAATGCCAACAGTGAGATACAAAGTATACTAAGTTCTTTTACAATACCTGAAAGCCGCAAAAAACAAAAAGAGAACGGTATAAATGTTATTGAAAAAATTGGTGAAGCAGGCCTTAATTTTTTTACAAAAACATTCCTTGATTATGTCTATTTACTGGCAGATATATTTTATTGGGCGGTCGTTGACATTTTTAAAAAGAAGACCCATCGTAGAGGAGAATTTTTAAATCAAGCAGTACTCATCGGAGTTAATGCAGTTCCCATTATCGGTCTTATCTCTTTTCTAATTGGATCGGTATTAGCATTGCAATCTGCGGCCCAATTACGTCAATTCGGAGCAAATATTTTTATCGTAGATCTCATTGTCATAGCCATGACTCGCGAGATGGGTCCATTGTTAACAGCGATAATGATAGCCGGACGAAGCGGATCGGCAATAGCTTCAGAAATTGCAACCATGACTGTAACAGAAGAAATTGATGCCTTAAAAACCATGGCCTTGAATCCTGTGCGCTATGTAATAATACCCAAAATCCATGCCAGCCTCATAACAATGCCGTTTTTGACCATTCTCGCAGATATACTGGGCATTCTGGGTGGTTTGGCTATTGCTTATATATATTTAGATCTTTCTGTAGTGATCTTCTATAACAGAATGGTTGATGTTTTATATTTTAAAGATATTGTAACCGGCATAATAAAAACACTTGTATTTGCCTGTATCATTGTGCAAACGGCAGGATATTTTGGTCTTAACGTGCGTGGTGGTGCTGAAGGTGTTGGCCGTTACACAACCTATGCAGTTGTTACCTCGATTTTTCTGGTAATTTTAGCCGACAGTATTCTCGGCCTTATATTTTATTGAGGTATAATTAGCCTGAATTATTAACCACAGAGGACGCGGAGTATATTTAATTTATATAAAAACATTTATTTAGCATGAGTGAGATGTCAGAAATAATTACAGTTGAAAATCTCTCGGCAGAACTCGAAGGCACGAAAATTCTGAAACATGTTTCCTTCCGCGCATTACTTAACCAGATAACTGTCATTTTGGGGGCCAGCGGATCAGGAAAAACCACCATCATGAAACACCTCATTAGCTTATACCCTGTCACAGAAGGAATGATATATATAATGGGAAAAAATATTGCCGCACTCGACGAGCAAAAGCAGAACGCTTTATTACTGCAAATAGGTGTTTTATTTCAGAACGGTGCATTATTAAATTCTCTAACCGTGGGAGAAAATATAGCTATACCCTTACAGCAACATACGTATCTTGCGCAGGAACTTATCGATGATATAGTGCGCATAAAATTGAATCTGGTAGGTTTATCACAGGCAATAGACCTCTTTCCCGCGCAGCTCTCAGGCGGCATGAGAAAAAGAGCGGCTCTGGCACGCGCGCTTGCCTTAGATCCCCCACTTCTTTTCTGCGATGAACCTTCGGCAGGGCTCGATCCCGTTACCTTGGAATCTTTGGACACCCTTATTCTAAATTTAAAGAAACAGTTGGGTATGACGGTTGTCATCATTACACACGAGGTATCTACCATCTTTCGTCTGGCAGACCGCATCGTGTTTATGGACGCAGGAATGGTTGTCTATGAAGGTGACTTGACAGGAGCATTAACATGCAGTATTCCTGTTGTAACCGAATTCTTTTCCAAGGCAAAAGGAAAATTTAATCAGCTTTAACAGGTACCTCCGCGAATTTACACAAGTTGTATTCTCCGAAATTATAAATCCGATATTTCGATTATCCTTGTATAGGGTTGGTGAAGACCTTCGGTACAATTGGTACACATTTCAATAACCTTTCGGTTGGTCATTACCGTTTTGCGAAATTCCATGTACCCATTATTTTTCCAGATTGATTTAAAATCCTTACCATTCTCAAAAACATTAGCAAAGACATGGTCAGCATCTTTATCAAAACAGCACGGTGAGACAGAACCATCCCAATTCACTGTAGAATTCAACCAAAGTCGTTTACACCAGTTCCTAATATCACTTTTTAACTTATAACTATGACCGTTTATACTATAGCGACTGTATCTAATATCATCAGGTAAAAATATCTTTGCCTGGTTTGATGAATATACCTGGGCCGTTTTAAACGAGAGACGGTTGATCTTTTTTTTCTTACCCAGTTCTATGATTTTATCAATATCTTCCTGATTGTGTTTAAATATGATAAATTGTAGTTCAATCAAGGGAGTTTTACTGTGAAGGTTATCTTTGATTTGAGCTATTCTTTCAAGAGTCTCAATGACCAAATTATAATTACCCCCTATTCTGTATTTTTCATAAGTTTCCTGATCGGTCCCGTCCATAGAGAATATTAACTGGTCCAGGCCGGATAAAATGAGTTGTTCAGCTTCTTCATCACTTCTAATAAAATGACCATTGGTAGAGGTTACTACCATTAGACCTTTTGATTTAGTGTAGCGGATAAAGTCTAAGAATGATTTGTTAATAAATGGCTCACCCTGATTCCACAATTGTACCTGTAAAACATAGTCTCCTATATCATCGAGTAATTTTTTATAGTTTTTCAGATTTAATTTACCCTGCTCCCTTTTCATATCACGATTTCCTGCGGGACACATGGGACATTTTAAATTGCATATATTAGTAGGTTCTACCATCAAAAAGATGGGATACCCCCAGATAATTTGTTTGCCTGTAATTCTTGAAAGCAACATGGATAAATTGATCTTGAAAAGATTGATTATTCTCTTCTTTGTGAGTCGTACATTAAAAACTCTCAGAGACTTAATTATTGATCTTAGTGGCACAACCATGATATAAGGTTTCCGTTGGATTACTTATGATTACGTAAATTGTGAATTAATTCCCGTGTGGAACGAACCGAATCTTTCATTTCCTTTAAATAGTTTCTTTTCATATAAATATAATAAATACCCACCAAAGCGGGAAAGATCGTATTCAAGGTAAATAAAAATAGAGAAGTTGCCACCGCGTACGCTGCAGGTATGCCATATATTTTCAGAAAATAAACCGCTAATCCTTCACGTATTCCAAGGCCAGAAATACTTATAGGTATAATACCCGCACCCCAAAGATAAATGACCGTGTGAAAGGTATCTAGCAGGGAGATAGAGTTAACCTGGTTTAATAAAATATAATATTGCACAGCCATTATGCTGAAGATGGCGAGCGATATAATCAATACATTGGTGAACAGGAGATGGTTTTGTACCTTTCTCTCTTGTAAATTTTTTAGAATTGGTAATCTGGGGAAGAATAAGTATACCAATATCAATACTATAATAGCTAAAATACAATAAATCTTATATTGGGGAAAAGTAATAGGTAACATCATTAGAATTAAAAAGATCTTTATATAAGTCTGAAAGAATTTTTCCATACCAAATGCGAGAACCTTCCCTTTTTTCTTTCCTGAAAGCAGAAAGATTTTACTAATTTCCGCATGTCCGCCGGGAACCATCAAACGAAAGGCAAAACCGGCAAAGAAGGAAGGAATTAAATCAGTAGAATTGACATTAATGGAATTGCTTTTTACCAGGTATTTCCAGCGCTGTAACTGGATAAACAAGCTAATTACAGTCAGGATAAAAATTAGTGCTATGGTGAAAAAATTCAACTTCAGGAAATATTGAACAAATTTTTCACGATCCACCTGCATTAAAATCCAAACGACAAGGGTGGCTCCCACACAAAATTTAAGTAGATATAACAGTTGTCTTTTTACCAGCTGAGTCATGTTACAAACAGATTTATCTTTTCCAACTATACATCTCTAGAAGACCAAGAAAACTGAAAAAGATGATATATGCCGGATAGAATATTTGCATCAGAGGTATAAACGGGATAACCTCTTTTTGTTTAAAAATAATAGCCGCTTTAAACAGATTGATATATTCAAGTACTAATTTTATAATAATAAATAGCAACCAGATTTTCAGCCAGGTCGGCATAAGCAGGGGCAACAAAATTAAAAGAACGTGATATAAAAAAAGTACAATCGAAAAAGCTATTGAAGTTCCTGCCTTTTTTAACGTTTTACTATTTTTTCTTACCTGCTGATTAAAGATTTCTTCTCTGGTTTCCGGGGGTTGAGTAAAAACAAACGTATCCGGATCAGCACAAAAGTCAATTTTACCACTCTTTAAGTATCTGAATCTTTCTGTCAAATGTACGTCGTCACCGCTGCGAAATCTTTTTAGCGATAAAAATCCACCCGCATCTTCATAGGCATCTTTTCTGTAAGCAAGATTACGTCCCACACTGGTAAACGGGTATCCTAATTTGGTAGGTGCTGCCGCGGAAATGGCTGAAAATAAATTGTCAAATTGGAGCAATCTGAACAGGATTCCTCTTCCAGGTAAAAGGGGTGAATATCCTAATACCATAGATACACCTTGGGTAAAATAACTACCCATGTTGCGCAGCCACTTTACCGGAACTATACAATCTGCATCCGTGGTAAAAATAATATTCCCCTTTGCCTGTGCAATGCCGTGTAACAGCGCATTTTTTTTCCCACGCAATTCAATGCTCTTCTCATTCAAACTTATAACCCGCCAATTTGCATTCTTTTTACAATAATTCTCAATTAGCTGAGCCGTATTATCACAGGACTGATCATCAATGAAAATGATCTCATATTTATCCCGCGGGTATTCAAGCTTCTCCAGGCTTTCCAAACATGGTTTGATGCGGGTCTCTTCATTACGTGCTGCAATAACAACACTAATTTGTGCTGCAGTTCCGGAAACAAAGGGCTTTTTTAGCTGGTTTAGAGCAAGATAAACCGCAAACAACATTACAAAATAGCAGATGTTTAGTGCTACCCAGAGATATAAAAGAATGTCAACATTAGTAATCAAGTCTGAATCCAAATTGATATATCATTAAGTTTGTAGTATGATCTTGAATGCGACTATTGCGATGTGCCATGGAAAACTGTAAAAAAAGATTATTGAAAACTTCATAACGAGTAAATAATTCAATAATATTGTCTGTAGTCAGAATGCCCTCGAGAAATTTACTTGTTTCTCTCGCTTCTTCTTGTTCACCAAGCAAGATATTATGCCCAAAGAGTATATTTCCACCGATATTCTCGTTTGGATAATTATCGCCATGTTTAAATTGCGTAAATCGTAAACCGGTAATAAAACGCCAATGCCAATCCTTTTCCAAATTAATATAAATGACCTGTGAATTGGGTCCTGCCCAATGTCCCAGTGAATGTGTATAATTAATATAGCGATTTACTTTGAAGATATGGGTATAAACCCATGGTCTAATTGCGGCATACTCAAAGCGTAAAGACAGGTTAGGTAGACCAAAAGGATCAACTAAATGATATCCCAGGTGGTATGCGAATTTATTACCCCACCAATCGCTAAACAGTTTGCTCTGCTTAAATTCATCAAGCATTATGGTGCCATATATTTTAGAGCCGGCGAGGATATTGGCCTCAATATCAATGGCATCTTTGGGCTTAATCCAGCCTTGTTTGGCCAGTTCTTCCTCAATCAAGGCCAGGTTGGCATCAATGTCTTCGTGCTGGATTTTGGCAGTGTGTAAGCCGCGCTCGATACGTTCTTTATCGTATAAAATGCCGTAGGAATTGACCCTTGAACCTGGCGGCATCTTTTTTATTTCCTCTGGGGTCAAAGAATACAA
>Ga0209427_10005866_pt1 | contig 14061 bp, 17 predicted proteins | sample DeeMarSWOR136_30_FD_187465 | JGI IMG/M metagenome (GOLD analysis project Ga0209427, IMG submission 187465) | Marine sediment microbial communities from White Oak River estuary, North Carolina - WOR-1-36_30 (SPAdes) (version 2) | ecosystem: Environmental > Aquatic > Marine > Intertidal zone >... | reverse complement strand
AGAACATCTTGGTATCCTTGTTACTATCCTAGTACAACAAGCTATTACTATCCAACAACATCTTGCTACTATCCTAAAACAACAAGTTGCTACTATCCTAAGATATTATCATGGATTTGCTACCCGAAAACAACATGCATTGAGCCTTGTGACTACTCATATAACACATTTGATGAGTCTTGCGACTGTAAACATACAGAATTTACTGATCCTAGCTACTGCTTGAATACAATATGGATTCATTATTCCTATTGCCTGCATACATTATGGACGAATCCTTACTACTACCCTAAGACCACATCGATATATCCTTGCTACATTCCACTAACATCGTATATTGATCCTTGATAGCAAATATTTGAGGTGTGTTCATGTCAAAATCAAAAGATCATTGGAAAAGTATAGCAATAATATTGATAGCGTTAATAATCATTGGTGGTATCATAGGGGGCATATTTTTTTATGCAAATACTCAGAAGGTCAACTATCTAGAAAATATATTGGACAATATGCAAGACGATCTAACACAAACTCAAGACATGCTAGAATCAGCTAGAAAAGATTTGAGTTATGCGGAAGCCTCAATTGAAGAGTATGAACTTATCATTCCAGATAGTCCCTCCCTCGAAGAACTGAACACCTTTCTATTAATGGACGATACTAATGAAATAAATTATACAAGCTTTGCTGAATGGGTAGAACTAAATCTTATATTGAGAGAAAATGCAGCAGAAGAAAATATTATGACTGCTATAGTATCAGTCAAATATAACTGTGATTATAAAGGCGAACCTAGAGAAGGTGGATGGACATTCGTCTTAGCTACAGAATTAGACAATGATGAAATAGTTTATTTCAGTCTAGCAAACGATGAAGTTTATGATTCCTTGGAACAATTGTTGAATGATTGGACAGATATATCGAATGCCGAGGTCTATGAGAGAGCATTTCATTGGCAGTAAGTAGAATAAAACTACCAATTTTTTTAAAAGATTTTTTTATCATATACAATAAAACGCGCGCACTATAGAAAACAATAGACACGCGCGCTATAGTAGCATCATCATTTCTCAGACCGTTAATCCCATAATAGAAAATACATTTAAATCATTGATAGGCCTTAATTTCCGAGGAAAAATAAAGAATTAAACACTAAGAAATCAGTATTATTAAATCGCATATTAAGAGATTTAAGAAATATGCAAATATGTATGAAATAAAGTCAATTTCCAAAACTTAAGAAGGTAAGAATGAAATTGCCACAATGGCATGGAAATCAGCATAAACGAAAAAAGACTGGTGCTAGAAGAAGAGTCTTTAGAAATAAGCGTGCATTCGAAGCAGGTAGCGATCAGTCTGAAGTAATGATAGGTAATCCAAAGAAAGTGAAGAAGAGATCTCGAGGCGGTAATGAAAAGATCAAATTACTAGCTATTAATTTTGCAAATGTTATGGATCCTGCTACAAATAAATCAAAGAAAGTAGAAATACGAAGAGTGCTCAAGAATCAAGCAAACGTGGACTTTCAGAGAAGAGGGGTAATTACAAAAGGAGCGATAATAGAAACACCTATTGGTGAAGCAGTTGTCACATCGAGACCGGGGCAAGAAGGAATAATCAATGCGGTTCTTATGAAGAAGTAGTAATGAATCCGGTGCCTCTTTTTTGAAACTTGATGGTAAATCAATAATTTGGCCAGCAAATATTGACTCAACTAAGACTAGAAAAGAAGGTAGAAAATTACCAAAAACTATTGCTGTAGATTCACCTAAATTAAGCGAGATTCAAGAGGTTTCTCAGGATTTAGGTCTAAATTTTGAGATAGTTGATGATGCAGCTAGACCGAACAGTTGGTGGGAAAAAACCGGGTATCTGATTCTTGAAAGAGGAGACAAATCGAAATCTTCATTATTAAAGGAAATTTCTTTAAAGATAAAATCAAAAAGGCCAAAATCGAAAAAATGAGAAATCACAAATTAATGCTAACGAATGATAATTTTATTGAACATGTTTAATTCTTCGATAATATTGGGATTCTTCCATTCTAAGCTTAATCTAGGATATGTGGACGCAATCTGAAGTGCTCGTAGATAATGAAAGATGATAAACAAATTTTCAGACAATATGTATCTTTGAATGAGGCTATTATAAGGATAAATAGACTCTTAGATCAAATTCCAACTCAATCAGAGAAAGTTCCAATTGAAAAATCACTAGATAAAATAACCTATGAAGATTTAATCTCAAAAATAGATTCCCCCCCATTCGATAAAGCATTGATGGATGGCTATGCTGTAAGGGCTCAAGACACTTTTGGTGTTGATGAATCAAGACCAAAAAAGCTTAAACTTATGGGCAAGATCGAGGCTGGAGACATCCCCAATTTCTTTGTTGAAAACGATACTACAGTTGAAATATCTACTGGTGCTCCTTTACCAAAAGGAGCAAATGCAGTTGTTATGTTAGAGTATGTCAAAAAAAACAGTAATACTATTGAAATCTTCAAGTCAGTTGTACCAAATGAGAATGTTATGGAAACAGGATCAGATCTAAGAACCGGAGAAATAATCCTCAGAAAAGGACAGAGGATATCAGCTAAGGATTTAGGTTTATTGGCCGCTGTTGGAATCGATCATATCAAAGTATACAAAAAACCGAAAATTGCTATTATATCTACTGGAAATGAGCTGATACCTCCTAGCGAACCTATTACAAATTGGAAAATATTCGATATAAATTCAGGCACTTTAATTGGAGCTATAATGGAAGCCGGTGGTTTACCAATTTCGTTGGGAATCGTCAAGGATAATATTGAAGACTTGAGTAAGAGGATAGTTTCTTCTTTACAGCTTTATGATATTATTATAACTTCAGGAGGCACTTCGACTGGTGCAAGAGATTATATGTTTTCATTAATGGAAGAACTTGGAGATCCTGGGGTTGTAGTTTCAGGAATCTCGATAAAACCTGGAAAACCAACTATTGTAGCAATGGTGGGTAGGAAGATAATATTTTGTCTTCCTGGTAATCCCACCTCGGCTCTTGCTGTGTTCCATCTGATTGTCAGACCTGTAATTTCCAGATTAGCTGGGTATGAAAATGGTGGCGAGTATCAACCTATCGACGTAACTATGAAATCAAAAGTATATTCAGCTAAAGGAAGAATAGAGTTGCTTCCAGTCCATTTACTCACAGATAAAGATGGAAGTTTTGCAGTTCATCCAACCTACGGAAACTCAGCTTCAATCTCAACATTTGCAATGGCGGACGGTTTTCTAATTATACCTGAGAACCTCGAGATTGTTGAAGAGAATGAGCAAGTTAAATTTTTTCCATTTACAAAAAACTTCAAACCAGCTGATATAATTTTTATGGGGAGCCACTGTCTAGGTCTTGATAGACTAATAACGTTAATGAGAAGCAGAGATAAATCGATAAAAATAAAATCTATTTACGTAGGTTCCTTGGGTGGATTAAATTCAATTAAAAAAAGAGAGGCTGATATCGCTGGGATTCATATACTTGATGAAACTTCCAAGCAATACAATAAATCCATATTAAAAAAGTATAGACTGTCGGATAAGGCGGTTCTGATAAGAGGGTACATTCGGGAACAAGGATTTATCTTTAAAAAAGGGAATCCAAAAGGGATAGAATTTTTCAATGACCTTATAGAAAAAAATGTGACTTTCATAAATAGAAATATTGGTTCTGGGACTAGGATTATGATTGAAAAACACCTAAATGATTTGGCTAAACAAATGAAATTGGATCTAAAAAATTTGGTATCACAAATAGAGGGGTATCACATAGAAGCAAAATCTCATTCGGCTGTTGCTGCAGCAATTAATCAAGATAAAGCTGATGTGGGTATTGGAATCAAAACAGTTGCAGAAGCTTACGATTTAGGTTTCCTTCCAATTATGAATGAGAATTATGATTTCTTAATAAATAATCAAAGTCTTGAGAAGAGATCAGTTAAGATTTTTCTTGAAATTCTAAGATCCAAGAAATTTAATGAAATAATGATCAAGGAATTTAATGGTCTGGAGCCTCTGGAAAATACAGGAAGTATTATCGACTCCTAACGGCTTTTGTCCCAAAATGTTAATATATAATAACCCAATTTTGACTCCAACATCAAAGGAAGTGAAATGGTGGCGTTGAGGAGGCTCGGCAAAGCACTACATCTAACAAAGAGCCAAAACCTCATTGTCAAATTAGAATCCTCTAAGAACTTACCTAAAATTGGAACAAAGGTTCTTAATAAGAAATTAATTACTATTGGAGAAATACACGACTTATTAGGACCAGTTGCAAATCCATACTCTACAATTAAACCTGAGACTTCAGACTCCTCAGAGTATATTGGTAATATTCTTTACTATATGACTGAAAGTGATTGAGGAGAGTAAAGGAGTTATGGTGAAAGAATCTAATCCAGATACTAGCAGTACTGCACCTGTAAAGAGTAAGACAAGAGAGTGTCCAGAATGTGGTAGTTCTAATCTAATGAGGGATTACGATATTGCAGAAATAGTATGCATGAAATGTGGTTATGTAATAGATGAAAAAATTGCCGACACGAGGCCTGAATGGAGAGCTTTCGATGATGAACAAAAAGCTAAGAGAACACGTGTTGGTGCACCAATAACTTACACAATCCATGATAAAGGTTTGTCAACTACTATTGATTGGAAAGATAGGAAATCCATTGGTGGAAAACTCTCTTCAACTCAAAGAATGGAGCTTTACTCTCTCAGGAAATGGCAAAGAAGAGTCCGTGTATCAGATGCGACTGAGAGAAATTTGGCTGTTGCTTTATCTGAACTTAGTAAACTTTCATCTGCATTAAATCTACCTAAAAATATAGTAGAAACAGCTTCAGTGATATACAGAAAAGCGATCAAAAAGAGGCTTATTAGAGGAAGATCCATTCATAACGTTACAGCCGCTGCTATTTATTTATCTTGCAGACAATGTGGAATCCCTAGGACTTTGGATGAGATCTCTGGGGTATCTAATTTAAGTAAAAAAGACATAGCTAGAAGTTATAGATTTATGGTAAGAGAACTGGAAACCTCTGTACCTCCATCTACAAGTCGTAATTATGCGGCTAGATTCTCAAATAAATTGACTATATCTGGAAGAGCAGAGGCTATTGCTATTAAAATCTTGGAAGTCGCAAAGAGCATGAAGTTAACAAGTGGCAGAGGACCTACAGGTATAGCCGCTGCCGCTACATATCTTGCTACTGTACTTACAAATGAAAGAAAAACACAAAGAGAAATAGCTGAAGTTGCAAATGTAACAGAGGTAACGATAAGAAATCGATATAAAGAGCTCTTAGAAAAACTGTTAATTGAAGTAGAGCTTTAAGCTAATCTTTTTTACCTTAAAAAGTTTTAAAAAATTAATTTAATATCTTCTTGAGGGAATTTTATTGGATATCAAAATAGTGAATATCGAGATTCCCGAAGAGTCCAACGTAATCATTGGTCAGAGCCATTTTATGAAGACTGTCGAAGATTTATATGAAGCTTTAATAAACAGTGTTCCCAAGATTCTATTTGGACTAGCCTTCTGTGAATCATCTGGACCTTGTTTGATTAGGCATACAGGGAACGATTCCTTACTTGAGAAAAAAGCCTCTGAAGATGCCTTAAAAATCTCGGCTGGCCATAGTTTTATTATTCTACTAAAAAATGCATACCCGATAAATGTCCTTAATGCAATAAAGAACGTTCCAGAAGTGTGCAATATCTATTGTGCTACAGCAAATCCTGTACAAGTTATTTTAATTGAGACGGATTTAGGCAGGTCTATATTAGGGATCGTGGATGGTCAAAAGTCAAAAGGTATTGAGAAAGAAGAGGATATTAAAGAAAGAAAAGAATTCTTGAGGAAAATCGGCTATAAACTTTAGCGTATTCCTCTTTATTCAAATTCACTTTTCTAGTGAAAAGGATGCATCATGTTAAAAGTCTATAACACATTAACTCGTAGAAAAGAGGATTTTCATCCTAGTCATGGAAATAGGGTTAGCATGTTTGTTTGCGGGCCGACAGTATATGATTTGTCGCATATCGGACATGCTAGAACTTATATCGCTTACGATATAATTGCACGTTATCTTAGATTCAAGGGCTATAGTCTATTTTATTTAATGAATATTACTGATGTAGACGATAAAATAATTAAAAGGGCAAAGGAAGAGAATAGAAAACCTATGGAATTGGCAAAAGAATTTACAGAGAAGTTTTATGAAGATATGAATTTACTAGGAATCAATACTATCAACCTCTTTGCAAAAGCTTCTGAATATATTCCAGAAATTATTTCTCAAATAGAGGGTCTTGTTCAGAAAAAGTATGCCTATATTGTTAATGGCGACGTATATTATGATATTTCGAAATTCAAAGATTATGGCAAATTATCCCATAGGTCTATTGATGAGATCCATAAACATAGGATTGAACCAGATCCAAAAAAGAAGAATCATAGTGATTTTTCACTCTGGAAAAGTAGAAAAAAAGACGAACTTGCATGGGATAGCCCTTGGAGTAAAGGAAGACCAGGTTGGCATATAGAAGATACTGCTATAACTATCACATATTTCGGCCCCACATATGACATACATGGTGGCGCATTAGAACTCATATTTCCACATCATGAAGCAGAGATAGCTCAAGCAGAAGCCTATACAGGAAAGAAACCTTTGGTAAAATACTGGATACATACTGGTATACTGAACGTTAGAGGTCGAAAGATGTCCAAATCTTTGGGCAATTTCATAACTATGAAAGATATCCTCATAAAATATAGGCCAGAAGTCCTTAGATTCTTTTTTGCCCAGAGTCATTACAGAAGTAATGTTGATTTTAAAGACGAAAATTTGTTAAAAGCCAAAGAAGCTTTAGAGAGTCTATATAGTATATATAAAAAAATAAAAAAGTATCATAGCTTGGCTCCTGAAGATTCTGGTCCTAAAGACAAGGATATTCCAAAAAAGATTGAAGAATATGAAAAGAAATTCTACTCTGCAATGGATAATGATTTCAATACACCAATAGCTATTTCACACTTGATATCATTTGGGAAGTTTATTGATAAACAGATCACTAATAATACAGGTAGAAAGACTCTAGAAAGCGCTTTAAACACTATAGTTCGTACTGGTGACATCTTAGGATTATTTCAAGGTTTTAAACAAGAAAAATATAGAATTGAAAAGTTGGATGATCTTATTCAAATAATTATTGAGCTTAGAGAGCACTTCAGAAAAACAAAAGATTGGAAGATGTCCGATGAAATAAGAGATCGATTACAGAAATTAGGAATTGTAGTTGAGGACACTTCTGAAAAGCCGGAATGGAAGTTTGAATAGTAACGCGCGCGCTATATTTTTGAAGGTTTAAATTTAACAAGAACTTTTTTTTATTTACTTCACACTTCTTGGTGCGACTTGATGCCTAGGAAAAGCGATACAGAACACGAAATGCTGAACCTAATAGTCGGTATGGGAGACGAAGGAATATTACAATCTGAACTCTGGAAAAAAATGAATGCTGACAGTAGAGAAGGATCTAGGACAATTCTAAGATTGGAAAAAAAAGGTCTTATAGAAAGAAAAAAAGAATTGCATGAAGGTAGATGGACCTATAGGGTTTTTGCAAAACGTAAGCTTTCTACAATTGATTCAATCCTAGAGATTCCATGTGCAGCATGCAATCAAGAGAGTAGATGTAGTGATGCAAGCACAGTTTCTCCAAATAATTGCAACGAACTAACTAAATGGCTTATAGATTTGGGCAAAAATAAATCTAAAGAAGAAAGCATTTAACCTTATTACAGCTACCAAGGGAACTTTATTGGAAAGGTTTCATCACCTATGGGGAAAAAAAATTCTGTTTGGATTCAAAAACATAAAAGAGATCCATATTTTAAGGAAGCTAAGAAAAAAGGTTTTAGAAGCAGATCCGCTTTCAAATTACTCCAGATTACAAATTCCTATAAACTACTAAAACAAGGGCATAAAGTTGTTGATTTGGGAGCAGCACCAGGAGGATGGATTCAGGTAGCTAGGAATATAGTTGGCGATGATGGCCAAATTCTAGGGATAGATGTATCCCCAATAAAACCTTTCGTATTTGAGAACGTGAAGACTCTGAAGCTAAACGTTAACGATCAATCACTCATTGATAAAATTCTTGAAGAGGATGGAAAAGTTGATGTAGTAGTCTCTGATCTTTCAATTTCCATGTCTGGGATAAGAAACCTCGATATCGCAAAACAGATCCATCTAACGGAAAGATCATTTGAGATAGCTAGTCGAGTCCTTGTAAAACATGGTAATTTTCTAGTTAAAACCTTCGAAAGTCCTGAAGCTCAACAATTTTTCAAAAAAATCAAGAAAAATTTCAAAAGAGTAAAATTCGTTAAACCTCAAGCAAGCAAGTCTGAAAGTTCAGAAATTTATTTAATTGGATTAAGTTTTCAAAATTTATAGTAGGAAGAATTTTGCATTGAGAAGAATTGATAGAAGAAAGTTCTTATATGTCACAGGTCTAGGAGCCTTCCTTTGTGGTATAGGTTATATAATAATGAATAGTCCTGTTGTGAAGAGTTTGTTTTCTAAATCGGATGATTTACCACCTGGCCAATATGAGACAGATCATATCCTGAAATGGAACATTGAACATCCTGGTATTATCCCTGAAAATCCTAAAATTAATCTAGAAGATTGGAAGCTTACTGTCGAGGGAAAAGTAGAGAATCCCACATCTTTTACTTGGAAGGATTTTCTTGAGATACCAGCAATAGATACCATAAATGATTTTCATTGTGTTGAAAGGTGGAGTGTAAGAAATTGCAAATGGTATGGAGTTAGATTCAAAACTTTTGTAGATATTGTCAAACCTACAAAAAATGCAAAGCATGTTATTTTCTATTGTTCTGATGGCTATACAACTTCGTTAAATTTAGAAGACATCCTTAAAGAAAATGTGATTTTAGCTTACAAACTTAATGATGAATTTCTTGAAGAATCCCTCGGTGGTCCAATGAGGTTAATAATCCCCGACAAATATGGTTATAAAAGCGCAATGTGGATTGAGAGGATGAAATTCACTGCAATAAAGGAATTCGGGTATTGGGAAAAATTAGGATATAGCGATTCAGCTGATGTTTGGAAAGAAGAGAGATTTGCAAAATAAGAGATATGATTATGTTCGCTAGAGAGAACCCCTTTCTAAAGACAATTTTTTTATTCTATGAATATATATTCTAGGTGATGTTTATGCCAGCAAAATTTGAAGTATTTAAAGACGCAAGCGGACAATTTCGATTCAGGCTAGTAGCACCTAATGGTGAGATAATTGCTGCCAGTGAAGCTTACACTACCAAGGATGCTTGTATGAATGGAATAGAATCTGTCAAGACAAATGCGCCAGTAGCGGAGATCGAGGATCAAACTGCTTAATTATTAATTTCATCTTTTTTTTTGTAATCATTAATCTCGACTCCAAATTAGAATTCTTAGAATTAAGATATTTCTTTTAGAACTGATTTTATTTCGGTAATATTAGCATTAGTCCTAAAACCAGATCTATGAAGATGTGTTGGACAACATTCATAACCTCTTAAACTTAATTCATCCAAAATCTTCCCCAAAGATTTTGTTTTAATTTTCATTTTGCTGCATATTCTATCGACTACATAAAATGTATGAAATTCTTGTTTCTCAACTAAGATCGTCCGTAAAAGATTTTCGATGATAATCTTGTTATCGAATTTTCTATACTTCAAATCAGATAAAATGAGTCTGCAGAATTCTTTATCGAAAAGTTCTCCTAACCACAATGGACCCGCGATACTGAATTTACATCCACAAAAATCACAATCATTTTGAATCCTACTCAACTTGTAAACGACTTTACGATTCAAACAGTTGAAACAATGAGTAATATAACCTATCTTCTTTAAACAATTGTTAGCAGCTTGAATACCATAATTTAGGATTGCAATAATCCTAATATAGTGCATTAAGTGATGGCTTAATAGAATCTTAACACTCAGTCCATGCTTTATCGCAGCAGAAATTAAACTACCTATTAGAAGGCGAATACCTATTTCATGGCAATACTCTGTCCTTAAAGGTTTTCCACCATATTTCCTTTTACATGCTTCAGGTTTTGCACCACATAATGGTGCTAGGTCTGTGGCTGTAAAAGCTAAAAGACCGCCACTTTTTAAAGCCCTTACCGCAGTGTCAAAGTAAGGTGAAGGAGATCCAAATGGATCGATATCAATTATATCGAATCTTTTTTTAGGTTCGGTATGGAAGTTTAAAAGAAAATTTATGTCTAGATTTCTCACTATGGTCTTATCTTCAATTTTATTAAGTCTTATATTTTTTTTTACTAGTTTAGCTGCTAAAGGATTCAAATCATTAAGGATAACTTTGTTTATTCCTTTAATTTCCTTAGTATATCTTATACCTCTTATGCCACTTCCAGACATACAATCACATATATCTAATTTACAACCTTTTTGCATTTGATAGCATTGAAATGCTAATACTGATAGGTCCCTCTCAACTTCCATTTTTGGATTATAAAATACAGATGTTTTTTTTGACTCTTCTGTATCATTATTAAGAATAGGTACTTGTATCCTTATTGAATTCTCATTTGTCAGCTTTAATTTCATCGAATTGTCTCCCTTGTTAGAACACTTTAATCCTAATTTGAGATTTCTTCGGTTAAAATTAAAATTGTATTCAACGAATATTAATTTGAAGGCGTACTAAATCTTGCCTCACTTTTTTTTGACTGGTAAACCTGGAATTGGTAAAACATCATTATCTTTGAATGTTGCTCAGTCGGTGAAGGAGTCAGGATATAAACTTGGTGGTATGGTTAGTGGAGAAGTTAGAGAAAATGAGGTTAGAATCGGATTCGAGATTCAAGATTTGAAAACAGGAGAGAAGGGATGGCTGGCGCATAAGAAATTGATTAGAGGTCCTAGATTGGGGAAATATTTTGTTAATCTGGGCGATTTAGAAAATATAGGAGTTAGGGCAATTTCGGATGCTTTAGATGATCAAGACATTGATCTTATAGTTATAGATGAAATCGGACCGATGGAACTGCTAAGTAAAGTTTTCATAGATGTAATAATGAAGGTATTGGATCTTAACAAACCCGTGTTGGGTACAATACATTATAAAGCCAATCATTTTTTAATAGATAAAATAAAATCATCAGAAAATTCAAAAATTATTTTAATAACAATAGAAAATCGTAATCTAATCTTACAGAATTTACGTGACGATATTTTGAAAATGATCTCATTAAATTGAGGAATATAATAAAATTGGAGATGGATACACATCTTTCTTAAGAATAAAATATGATGATGAATTTGATGGTCTGTGGAATTGACGAATCGGGGAGTTAATCGGGATTTAAATCCCTTATCCCTAAAGGTTCTGTATTTGGTCCACTAATCGTAGCAGGCATTCTAATCGATAAAAAAAATATCGTTAAATTAGAAGAATTAAAGGTTAAAGATTCTAAACTTATAAGACCAAAAATTAGAGAGAGGTTAGATTCCAAGATAAAAACGGTCGTTAATAGTTATCAATACTCTATATTGTCTGTGGAGACTATAGATTATTCAGTTGAGAAAGGAGATAAATTAAATTCACTTGAAATAGAAACTATGGCAAGGATGATTAATAGAATTAAACCAGATGTAGCTTACATAGATGCGGTAGGTCCAATAGAAAAAAAATTTACTATTAGGATATCTCAGCAAATAGATCCAAAAACCAAAATAATTGCTGAGCATAAGGCAGACAGTAGATATTTAGTAGTTTCAGCAGCATCTATCCTTGCCAAAGTAAAGAGAGATAGGACAATCAATAAACTTAAACTTAGATATGGTGATTTTGGTTCTGGATATCCATCTGATTTAAAAACTAGAAATTTTTTAAAACAATGGGTAAAAAAATTTGGTGAAGCGCCCAAATTTGCCAGAAAATCTTGGAAGACAGTAAAACTACTAGAAAATAAAGTATGATCATATGCACACGCACTCTGTTAATTACTAGCGCGCGCTATACTGGTTACTGATTTTGATATACGGCAATGACCATAGCGTGATCTTTATCAAATGGCTCTAGCCTAATGGAATCTTTTACTAGAAACCCATTTTTTTTCAATACTTTTACTTCATTTTTAATGATATGCTCGGGTTCTTGGGTGACATCTATGCTTCTGGATTTAATTACTAATAATATCCCACCGTTCTTTTTCAAAAAGAGTTTAGCATTATCCACCAATATTTTAGCCTGTTCAGGTTGAGCGATATCACAATAAATTGTATCTACTAATCCAGTAATCAAACCATATTTTTCTGGAAACCGCGCATCTGCTAGAATTGGAAACATATTATCTCTCTTTGAACATACATTTTCTATAAGTTCTCTCATAGATCTTTGGGAGAATTCTACACAGTATAATTCACCTTCTGAACCTATAATGTCGCTTATGTGACTTGCAGTTGTACCAGATGCCGCTCCTAAATAAAGAATCTTATTGTCTTGATGGACGGGAATATAATTTGCTTTCTTTAATATTGTGGCAGCGAGTTTACTCCTGAAAGGATCCCACATTCTGAACTCTTTTCTATCATACTGAATCAGATCTTCACCGTAAACACTCCTTCCAGGATCGAGATTTATTGTGCCAAGGTTCTCTGTTCTATCGTCAGACTTTATCCAGTAAACATTGCTAAAGTTTTTATGGGGTTTAATCCTTACGTCTGACATGTCTTCTCCTTGCCTTGGGAGCCATTGGTGGAGGAGATTTATACTTCTCTTTTATTTCGTTAACTTTCTCTATTACATCTTTCTTTAACTTCTCTCCAGCAAATTCACCTTCAAAAGCATCCAATCTAGAAGCAATAGAAAGCTTTCCAGAAAGAACTCTGGCAATTTTTCCTCTCAGCCATTTAGGTGCTTGATGAATAAGAGCGTATTGAAAGATAATCCCATGTTTAGGCGGTCTAGAACCTGTTTTAAGAGCTCTAAATAATGCTTTTTCTGCTCCTAATACTTGTAAAGTGCTAGCGGGCATTTTAGCTAGATTATTTAATCCTCCTGCGATTGAGATCAATCTTGCCGAGATTATCGAACCTACTAGTGAGCTCATATTCGGTGCTATTTCTTGCATTACTTTGTCAATATATTCTTCAATGTTCTCTCTCAATCTATAGAGATTTAATATCTCTTCTGCAAATGATTTTATCCATTTAAGATCTTCTTCACTAATATTGGCACCCATTGAAATCTGAGCTATTTCAGCAATCTTTTTTGCTTTAACTTTTGGGAGCCCTGCCTTCTCAAGACCTTTTTTAGTAAAATTGTTTTTATTTCCAAGATTTTGTATTAACCTTGCGTATGTGTCATGACTATCAATAGCCCTGTCTAATTCTGGGAAATGTAAACCATACCATTCACGAATTCTTCCTGCGAATAGATTGATAGTCTTATCTAAATCATCTACAGTTCTAACAGCTTGAACTGCATATATGTCTCGTTTTGTAACTGCTTCTGTTACAGCTTTTCTGGCAATTTGCATTGATAATTGGTGCATAAATTTATTGAATTCACCCTCGGTTTTTGTTACTTTTAACTTAACAGCGTGGGATGGCATCTTTTCCTTAAAATCATCGATCTGTTTGCATGGCTTTTTAAAATAAGTTTTAATTTTGAAAGATTTCTTTGCGTATTTTGTTAGAGTTTCATCCTCAAAAATCAGTGATTTAAATTTGTTGTTTTTCAAGCTCTCTATAATTTGATCGATCTCAGGAACTTTACTTGGAACAAATGGTCCCGCTCCTTTTGAAGCTTCTTCGATATTCAAACCGAACAATTTCTTCGCAACAATTCTGCCTTTTTCGTTCAATGCGAAGATTCCTAATGGACAAAGAAGTACGTAGGCTTTCACTGATGGTATCCCCGAAATAATTTATTCATGAAGCTTATTAAAAGAT
>Ga0209427_10005863_pt1 | contig 14062 bp, 12 predicted proteins | sample DeeMarSWOR136_30_FD_187465 | JGI IMG/M metagenome (GOLD analysis project Ga0209427, IMG submission 187465) | Marine sediment microbial communities from White Oak River estuary, North Carolina - WOR-1-36_30 (SPAdes) (version 2) | ecosystem: Environmental > Aquatic > Marine > Intertidal zone >... | reverse complement strand
TATGTGGAAGGATTTCCCTCCTGTCATCTTAACCGGCTGAATGCCATGGTATGACCCGTACAGGATTGGCCTCATCAGATCATTCATCGCCGCATCTACAATAACAAAATTTTTCCCTTCTGAAGACTTGGTATACAATACCTTTGTAACCAGTATGCCGGCATTGCCCATCAGGACCCGGCCCGGTTCAAGTATAAGGGTCAGGTCTGTTTCACCTATCTCCTCCCTGATAGCCGAGGCATATTCCGCAGGTAACGGTGGCGTCTCCTCGTGGTATGTAATCCCAAGACCTCCTCCCAGGTTGAGATAACTTATATGTATGTTATTATCCTCCAACCTGTTCCTGAGTTCTATTAATCTTTTAAGCGAGTCAACAAACGGGCTTACTTTTATAAGCTGAGAGCCGATATGACATGATATCCCTGTAACAACCAAGTGATCAAGACCCGCAGCAGTGGAGTACTGGTCAGCGGATTTTTTTATATCTATACCGAATTTATTATCCCGCAGCCCTGTCGAAATATATGGATGTGTATAGGGATCTATATCGGGATTGACCCTAATTGCAATCCTGGCCTTCGTGCCCAGGCCTCTGGCCGTCTCGTTCAGAAGGCTCATCTCCTGCTCAGACTCTATGTTAAAGACCAGGATATCAGATTCAAGCGCATAGGCCATCTCTTCCGCTGTCTTCCCAACTCCCGAGTATACAATCCTTTTGGGCTCCACACCTGCCCTCAGGGCGCGATAGAGCTCTCCTCCTGAAACAATATCAACACCTGCGCCTTCATTTGCAAATAGCCTCAGGATAGCCATGTTGGAGTTTGACTTCATGGAAAAACATGTCAGATGCCTGATGCCGCTGAAGGAATCGTCAAATGCCCTGTAATGTCTTGTTAATGTGGCATGGGAATACAGGTAAAAAGGGGTACCCACGTCTTCAGCGATATCGGCTATGCGCGTCTCTTCACAAAAGAGTTCATTATTTTTGTAATTAAAATGATGCATATTTTTTATATAGACCTACTTAAAAAATTAATCCGTCTTCGGTCAATTGAACTAGCCCCTTCTCAATTATTCTGGATTCCGGCCATTCGGCAAGCCCATGGTCCTGAGTTTATCGAAGGACCTTTGCGGGGAATGAAGTTCATAAGAGAATCATGTATTATGGAGTTAAGTTTCTTTCAAAATTCTGAGTTCTGTATTCGATATTCTTCATTCAATGTCCAAATATAGACTTTCTTCTCCTCCATTCTCAGACATGCTTACAGAAGAATATCCCTGCGGCAGCATAGGTGGACGCTTTTTTCCACAGCCCCAGCACGACAGGATCATAATCAAAAAGATAAATGATATGGTCAAACTGACCCTGTTCATTTACCGACCTCCCTCTTTGCTCTCTTTATACTCTGTTTTACCTCTTCATATCCCGTAGCGCCATGCAGGTTCCTTCTGGCAATGGCAGATTCCGGTTTCAGCCATGCAAAGACATCCTTTGTGATATGTCTGTTAAAGCATTTTAACTCCTTCAGCGTGAGATTCTCCAAGGACTTCTTTTTTTCAATCGCGAATAGGACTATCTGTCCCACCGTTTCATGGGCCTTCCGAAATGTCATACCTTTTGTGACCAGATATTCGGCCATATCGGTTGCCATTATATAATCCCCATCGCACGCCTTTCTCATGTTTTCGCCATTAAAGGATACCTCCTTGAGAAGAAGGATGAGCACCGTCATGCATTGCTCTAACGTATCCACAGTATCGAAAACAGCCTCCTTATCCTCTTGCATATCCTTGTTATATGCCAATGGAAGCGCCTTCATGGTTGTGAATAGGGCCATAAGGTTGCCATAAATCCGCCCTGTCTTTCCCCTGACAAGCTCCAGCACATCGGGATTCTTCTTCTGTGGCATGATGCTGCTTCCGGTACAAAAGGTATCCGGAAGGGTTATGAAACCAAACTCCCTGCTCGACCAGATAATCAGCTCCTCGCTTAAACGGCTCAGGTGCATCATAAGTATAGATGAAGCAAAGAGATAATCCAGAACAAAATCGCGATCGCTCACGGCATCCATACTGTTATCCGATATCGCATCAAAGCCCAGTTCCTTTGCCACCATCTCACGGTCAAGATCAAAGGTTGTACCTGCCAAGGCTGCGCTACCAAGTGGAAGGATATTAACCCTTTTATAGCCTTCCTCAAACCGTTGCCTGTCCCTTTTAAGCATCTCAAAGTACGCGAGCAGGTGATGGGCCAGGAGTACTGGCTGGGCAGGCTGGAGATGCGTATAACCGGGCAGTATCAGATTAAAATTTTCCTCCGCGAGTTTCACAATAACCGCCTGCATGTCCTTGATCAGATTATTGGCCCTGCCTATGGCCTCCCTTATATAGATCCTCAAATCAAGGGCGACCTGGTCATTCCTGCTTCTGCCGGTATGTAGTTTTTCTCCCAGGCTGCCTACCTTATCAATAAGGGCCTTTTCAACAAGTGTGTGTATATCCTCGCTGTCATAATGAATAGGGAACTTCCCCATTTCTATCTCTCTCTTAATCTCGTCCAGAGCATCAATGATAATATATGACTCTTTTTTCGAGATTATCCCCTGTTTGGCCAGCATAAGGCAATGGACTTTTGAACCCTCGATATCCTGGGCATAAAGCCTCCGGTCAAATGATATGGATGAATTAAAGGCATCAACCACTTCATTAATATCTTCCCTGAAACGTCCTCCCCAAACCTTTTTAGTCATCTATCTTCTCCTCATAAGGCTTGCAATTTTCAGACGTAGCGCATTCAACCTTATAAAACCATTAGCATCCTTCTGATTATACACATCTTCCCCTTCAAATGTGGCATAATCAGGATTATACAATGTATGCTCGGATTTCCTTCCGACGGGTACACAGTTGCCCTTGTACAGTTTCAACCTGGCAATACCCGTGACGTTCTTCTGTGTCTCGTCAACAAGGACCTGGAGCATCTCCCTCTCGGGCGAAAACCAATACCCGTTGTATATCATTTCCGCATAGCGGGGAATAATCCCATCCCTTATGTGCATCACTTCGCGGTCCATGGTGATAGATTCTACAGCCTGGTGGGCAATTCTGAGGATGGTGCCGCCCGGAGTTTCATAAACGCCCCTTGACTTCATACCGACATATCGATTTTCCACCAGGTCGATACGTCCTATCCCGTTCCTGCCTCCCAACTCGTTCAGGTGGGACAATATCCCTGCTGGCGACATCCGCCGTCCATCCACCGCAACCGGGTTGCCTTTTTCAAATTCTATTTCTATGTAGGCAGCCTTGTCCGGGGCAGCCTCGGGTGAGACCGACATAACATACATATCCTCATCAGGCTCCTTCCATGGGTCCTCAAGTATGCCTCCTTCAAAACTTATATGGAGAAGGTTCCTGTCACTGGAATATGGTTTCTCTTTGGTCACAGGGATAGGTATATTTCTTGACCTGGCATACTTAATAAGGTCGTTCCTTCCACGAAAATCCCATATCTTCCAAGGGGCTATTATCTTCAGGCCTGGATCCAGGGCCATATAAGCCATCTCAAACCTTACCTGGTCATTGCCCTTGCCTGTTGCGCCATGGCTGACCGCATCCGCCCCAAGCCTCCTGGCAGTCTCCACCTGCCTCATTGCTATTAACGGCCGCGCCAGCGAGGTGCCGAGGAGATATCCGGATTCGTAAACTGCGTTTGCCCTCAACGCAGGCCATACAAAATCCTTCACGAATTCTTCCCTGAGATCCTCAATGATTACATCCTCGGCGCCAGTATCAAAGGCCTTCTTTTTGATAGTCTTTACCTCATCACCCTGTCCCAGATCCGCGGCATAGGCTATAACAGAACACTTATAGGTCTCCTTTAACCAGACAAGGATGACGGAAGTATCAAGACCTCCCGAATAAGCCAGTACAATCTTTTTTATATCTTTGCTCAAGGTTCATTTCTCCTATAATAATAAATATTGGAGACCTGCATAACTGCTTTTTTCGTCATTCCATACTTGCCCGCCCCGGTGGGACTTGTGGGTGAATGGAAATTGTATTCTATAATATATATGCGCAACCTTTAAATGACCGTTCTTTAGTAATAGTCTGGGCCAGAGACCCCGAATCTAGAAAATAATTGTGAATTCTGGATTCCCCCATTCGAGGGGAATGACGATATTGCTGATTTCATGCGGTTTTGCAACGGTCTCTATAAATTAGGGATTTCAACACTAATGTTATGAAAAGCAAAATCTCCCTGCTCGGTATTCGTCATTCAATATTGGACATGCAATATTCAACTTCAATAGGGCAAGATCTCATCAAATCTCATATATAAAGGCCATGTCGATTCGAGATATTATTCCCTCTTAATCAGCAACTCCTCCAGAAGGGCCTCATGAAGATAAAGCTTGTTTTCCGCCTGATCAAAGACAACTGATCCGGGGCCCTCTAGGACTTCGGAGGTAATCTCTTCTTCCCTATGTGCCGGCAGACAATGCATGACCAGAACATCCGGTTTTCCCAGGTTCACCAAAGTCTTGTTTACCTGAAATCCCTGGAAATCGGCACTCCTTTTAGCCCTCTGGGGCTCCTGTCCCATACTGGTCCAGACATCCGTGTTGATTATGTCAGCCCCATCCGCGGCTTCCCTTGGATCATCTACCAGGCGTATATTAGGCCCGGAGCCTCCAAGCACCTCGGGGAGGGGATGATAACCCGGGGGACATGCGAGCACTAGTTTAAATCCGATAACACGCGCAGCAGTTATCCAGGAATGGGCCACATTGTTTCCATCACCTATCCAGGCGATCTTCAGGTTCTCCAGATCGCCCTTCTTATCCTTTATGGTCATAAGATCACTCAGGACCTGACATGGATGATAGAGGTCTGTCAAGGCGTTTATGACAGGAATATCGGCCCATCTGGCCATCTCCTCAACCACTTCCTGTGAATAGGTCCTTATTGCCAGTATGTCGATATAGCGGGAGAGCACACGTGCAGTATCTTCGATCGTCTCATCCCTGGACATTTGGGTGTCCGCCATACTCAGAAAAAGTGTCTCGCCCCCCAGCCTGAGCATCGCGACCTCAAAGGAGACACGGGTCCTCGTGGAGGCCTTATGGAACATCAGCCCCAGGATACGGCCGGCAAGACTCCTTTCAGGTTTCCGCCCTTTCGCCTTAAGCTCAATCCCCCTGTCGATCAGAGTCATGATATCCTCTTTGCTGAGGTCTCTGATTGTTAAAAGATCCTTTTTCATCTAAAGCCTCTTCAATATTTTATCAAGTGCCTCGACAAGAAGATCTATCTCTTTCTTGCCCACTATCAGAGGCGGGATAAATCTGAGTACCTTATCATGAGTGCAGTTGATTAAAAATCCATTTTCGATACATTCATTAACAACTCCCGCCCCTTCCCTATCAAGCTCCATACCGATTATAAGTCCAATGCCCCTCACATCTTTAATCACGGCATGCCGATCCTTCAGCGCCAGCAATCTCTGTTTAAAATGTTCTCCCATGTTCCGGGAGTTGTCAATCCATCCGTCATACAGGAGGGATCTTAAAACTGCCCCTGCTACAGCCATCACAAGCGGAGTTCCCCCGAACGTGGAGGCATGACTCCCCGGACTGAAGGCGCCGCTCAAATATTCTTTTGAAAGCATTGCGCCTATGGGCAGGCCATTCCCAAGGGCCTTGGCAAGGGTCATTATATCAGGCGTTACCCCGAAATGCTCGTGGGCGAACAGCCTGCCTGTGCGGCCCATGCCTACCTGCACCTCATCAAAGATTAGAAGGATATCCTTTTCATTGCATATCTTTCTGACCCCCTGAAGGTACCCCTCCAGGGGGCATATCACGCCGCCTTCTCCCTGAACGGGTTCCAGTATCACCGCGCATACAGTCTCATCCACAGCCCTTTCCAGGGCGGGAAGATCATTGAACGGAACGAATCTGAATCCCTCCAGCAAAGGATTATACCCCTTCTTTATCTTATCCTGGCCTGTCGCGGACAGGGTGGCCATCGTCCTCCCATGAAAAGATCCTTCCATGGATATAATCACGTGTCTTTTATTATCGAATTTCTCGTTTGAGAACCGTCTCGCCAGTTTAATAGCCGCTTCATTGGCCTCAGCGCCGCTGTTGCAAAAAAATACCCTGTCGGCAAAGGAGTTTTCTACTAAAAGCCTGGCCAGCTTCACCTGCGGTACGGTATAATATAAATTTGATACATGGACCAGGACCTTTGACTGCTCCTTCAAGGTCTTTGTTATAAGCGGAGAGCTGTGCCCCAGGGCGCAGACGGCAATCCCTCCAACAAAATCAAGATATTCCTTCCCATTTTCATCCCATACCCGACAACCCTTACCGCGAACAAGCGTCAAAGGGAAACGCCCGTAGGTCTGAAACATATATTTATCCGCTTGGACCTGTGTATCTGTTTTTTGATCATTCATATATGAGATATCCTTTTCCTTTTTTCAGAGACAAAACGCTATAAGAATAATTGAATATCGAATATCGATCTCAGAATATCGAATATTGAAAGAGTCTAAACTTCATAATTCGAAATTTCCTGTTCAATATTCGATATTCTTATATGCTACTTCACTATCTCCGTGCCTATGCCCCCTTTTGTGAATATCTCAAGCAGGATGGCATGGTCCTTGCGGCCGTCGATGATATGTGCCTTTTTTGCCCCTCCTTTTAATGCCTCAAGACAACAACTGACCTTTGGGATCATACCGCCCTTGATGGTACCATCTTCAATTAAGCGCTTTGCCTCTTTCATCTTTATCGTAGATATCAGTTCCCCATGTTTGTCCAGGACGCCCTCAGTGTCAGTGAGCAGGATTAATTTACGCGCCTTAAGGGAGGCGGCCATATGCCCTGCTACCAGATCGGCATTAATATTGTAAGTCTCTCCCTTTTTACCGGAACCGACCGGGGCAACAACCGGGATGAACTGGTCTTCTATCAGGCTGTTAAGTATCCTGTTATTGATCGATACAATTTCGCCGACCATTCCTATATCAATAATCTCCGGCGGCTGATTATCACCCTTTTTTTTAATATAGTTCATCTTTTTAGCTGTAATAAGCTGCCCGTCCTTTCCTGAAAGGCCCACGGACTGTCCGCCATTCTGGTTAATAAGATTCACGATCTCCTTATTAACCTTGCCCACAAGCACCATCTCCACCACGTCCATAGTCTTTTCGTCCGTTACCCGCATACCATCAACAAATTTAGATTCAATGGATAAATCTTTCAAAAAATCTCCTATCTGCGGACCACCGCCATGCACCACAATAGGATTAAGGCCGACGTATTTCATCAGGATAATATCGAGAGCGAAGCTCTTTTTAAGCTTCTTATCGACCATCGCGTGTCCGCCGTATTTAATAACCATTGTTGCATTGTTGAATCTTTGTATATAAGGAAGCGCTTCAATAAGCACATCGGCAGTATTAGGCATTTGGTTCTTCATTTGTCATCTCTCTTTCAGAGGATATATCTGCTCAGATTTTCATCTTCCAGAATATCATCCAGCCTCTCTTTTACATATCTGCTGTCAATAATAACCTTGCCTGCCCCCATATCAGGGGCTTCAAATGATATCTTCTCTAAAATCTTCTCCATTACCGTATGGAGACGTCTGGCGCCTATATTCTCCATGCGTTCATTAACCTTACTTGATATGAGAGCTATCTCCTCTATGGCGGAATCATCAAATATCAGCTCAACGCCTTCGGTAGCCAGCAAGGCTTTATACTGAGTTATCAATGCGTTCCTCGGTTCCTTGAGAATCCTTATAAAGTCCTCCCTTGTGAGTGAATCGAGCTCAACCCTTATGGGAAACCTGCCCTGAAGCTCTGGCAAAAGGTCAGACGGCTTGCTTAGATTAAAAGCGCCCGCAGCGATGAAAAGGATATGATCCGTCCTCACCATGCCATACTTGGTAGTCACAGTTGAACCTTCCACGATGGGGAGGAGATCCCTCTGAACCCCTTCCCTGGACACATCAGGGCCATGTGTGGATTCATAACCCGCAATCTTGTCAAGCTCATCCAGAAAGATGATGCCATTCTGTTCGGTAATACGTATTGCCTCCTCGATAACCTTATCCATATCTATAAGTTTCTGTGATTCCTCCTGAAAAAGAATCTCCCGTGCCTCCGGTATCTTTACCCTTTTTTTCTTCCCCTTTCCCGGGAAGATATTTCCGAAGATCTCCTTGATATTGAATTCCATCTCTTCAATGCCTGAACTTGAGAAGACCTCGATCATCGGAAGATTCCTGTTAGTGGTTTCCAGCTCAACGTAACGGGTATCCATCCTGCCTTCCTTCAGCAGACGCCTCAACTTCTCTCTTGTGGAAGGGCCTTCAGCCCTGTCTGTCTTTACTACTTCAAGAACCGCCTCCTTATCGCCCTCCTCAACCTCATGAGCCTCTTCTCTTTTTTTTGGCAAGAGTATATCAAGAAGCCTTTCTTCCGCCAGCTCCGCTGCCTTTGTTTTTACCTTCTCCTGTTCCTCCTTCTTGACCATATTAACGGCCAGTTCCACCAGATCTCTGATCATGGATTCGACATCCCGGCCGACATAACCGATCTCTGTGAATTTGGTGGCCTCTACCTTCAGAAAAGGGGACTTTGCCAACCTTGCCAAACGCCGGGCGATTTCCGTCTTTCCCACCCCTGTCGGACCGATCATAATGATGTTTTTAGGAGCTATCTCATCCTTTAGTTCCGGGGCAACCTGACGCCTGCGCCACCTGTTTCTCAATGCGATAGCCACGGAGCGCTTGGCCTGGGCCTGACCTATGATATACTTATCAAGCTCGGCAACTATCTCCTTGGGCGTTAGGATCTCCAAAAAGTTATTTCGATTCTTGCCTTTTTCCATCAATAAACCTGTTATAGATCGCCTATCCGGACCTCAGCAATTCTCATTTAATCTCATGCACTTCTATCTCATTATTGGTGTGGATACAGATCGATGCCGTAATCTTCATGGCCTCGCGGGCTATGGATGCGGCGTCCAGATCAGAATGCGTATGTAACGCCCGGGCAGCGGCGACGGCATAAGCCCCTCCGGAACCTATCGCGGCCACATCTTCGTCAGGCTCAATGACATCGCCCGTACCTGAGATAATGAGTGTATGTTCCTTGTCCATGGCGAGCAGAAGGGCCTCCAGCCGCCTGAGTATCCTGTCCGTTCTCCAGTCCTTTGCCAGCTCAACCGCTGCCCTGGCAAGTTGTCCATTGAACTTTTCCAGTTTTCCTTCCAGCCTCTCAAAAAGGTTAAAGGCATCAGCAGCCGCACCGGCGAAACCGACCAGTATCTTTTCCTTGTACATAAACCTAAGTTTTTTGGCCTTATGTTTCACAATGGTTTCACCCAGACTCACCTGCCCGTCACCTGCCATGACCGCCTTTCCATCCTTCCTGACAGCAAGGATTGTAGTGGCGCAAATCTTTTTTGATGTATATTTAGCCATCTTGTAATTATCCTTTTCCATTATCCTACCTTGTCTTCGAAAATCAGCACAGGATTACAGGTTTATTTTAAACTGCAGAATATTGAACAGGGAATGTTTAATTTTGAATCCTTTTTTCCATTAACATTCTTAATTCGATATTGAATATTAAAAATTTTTCAGTTCATTATCCAATGTTCTCTTTAAAGACTCTCTGCCCTATGTACTCTGAAGCTGAACCATTATTTATCCAGCATCTAGCATCCAGTATCACCTCCTGGGGTGTGCCTTATCATAGACCTCCATAAGCTTATCGAGACTCACGTGGGTATATCTCTGCGTAGTTGAAAGACTCACGTGGCCGAGGAGTTCCTGTACCGACCGCAGATCAGCCCCGCCGTCAAGGAGATGGGTTGCAAAGGTATGCCTCAAAGAGTGTGGTGTAATATTTGCCATTAATCCGCACCCCCTGACATATCTCTTAATAATTGACCCGATGCTCCGAGTAGACAGACGACCTCCTCTGTAATTGATGAATATCGGGACTGATTTGGTCTCAGAATCCCTGATCTTTTTCCTCCATGGTATGATAGCCTCCAGATAATCCTTTACAGATTTAAGGGCCTTTCTACCAATTGGAACTATCCTTTCCTTATCTCCCTTGCCTATCACCCTGACCAGTCGTTGATCAAAATCGATATCCGACATATTTAGCCCGGCCAGTTCAGCCACTCGGATGCCGCATGAATATAACACTTCAATTATTGCCAGATCCCTTAAACCGGACGGCGTTGTCCTGTCAGGTCCTTTAAGGAGCCTGAACATATCATCAACGGGCAGGTGTGCCGGGATATACTTACCCTGCCTGGGGGTTGACACATCGGCAGCCGGATTACCATCACTCAGTCCATCCCTTTCCAAAAAATAGAAGAACGAACGGATGGCGGAAAGTTTTCGAGCGATCGTTGTACGATTGTACCTTCCAAATAGGCTACCGAGATACTCCCTGACATCTATATAATCTATATCGCTCATTTCCACAGAGGCCTTTTCATCACCGCCCAACGCCCTCCTATCTGATAAAAAATCAGAAAATCCTATTAAATCAGTCCGGTAACTTCTGACGGTATGTTCGGAATAACCTCTTTGAGACCTGATATAATCAATAAATCTATCTATGGCGCCGTTAATGTGCATAATTAAATATGGATAGCCTATTTTAAAAATTGTAAGAATAACATATTCATATTAATTCGCAATAAAAATTATCCCTTTACATTTTCTATGCTTGACTTTATTTTATCTATTAGGGTAGTTATTCTATCCTTTGAGTAATCCATATTTTCGATAAAACTGAATAAAATCTCTTTATTAAAACTGTAACTATAATGAACCCAATAGATAATTATCATATATATACAAGCAGACACACAGATGTCCAATTCACTATTTTTGAAAGGAACTTTATAGATGGAAAGAAAAACTGAACAGATAAGGGGTGTCGCATTATTGGGACATCTCGGTTCCGGAAAGACATCGCTGGCCGAGGCCATGCTAATTAACGGGAAATCGACAAACAGGCTTGGCAAGGTCGATGACGGAACATCAAACATGGATTTTGAACCTGAAGAAATAAAAAGGAAAATTACAATAAACTCTTCATTTCATCACTGCGATTGGAAAAAGTATTACATTAACATCATTGACACGCCGGGTGATGATAATTTTATCTCGGATACCAGGTTCTCTCTCCAGGCTGCTGACAGCGCGATAGTAGTTATCGATGCCACCGCGGGCGTAAAGGTCGGAACAGAAAAGGTCTGGGCGTTTGCGGATGAACAAAAGCTCCCCCGGATAATCTTCATAAATAAGATGGATCGTGAAAGGGCTGACTTTTTTAAGGTAGTGGATGAGGTCTCCAATATCTTTAAAGTTAAAGCCACCCCTGTATTCCTCCCAATAGGTGCGGAGGATAAATTCCAGGGGCTTGTGGACCTGATTAAGATAAAGGCCCATATCTTCAGCAAAGACGGATCAGGTAAATTTGAGGATGCCGGGATTCCTCAAGACATGGCTGATTCAGTAACCGAATGGCGTGAGAAGATGATAGAAAATGTCGTTGAGGCCAATGATGCTCTGATGGAAAAATATCTGGAAGGAGGAGACCTCGATAATCAGGAGATAGAAAACACATTAATTATGGGAATCAAATCCGGATTGTTGATACCTGTTCTGTGCGGTTCCTCGATTATTAATATCGGCGTTTCCCAGCTGATGAATCTTGTTATCCAGGGATTTCCATCTCCTTCGGAAAGAGAACCTCTCCAGGGTAAAAAACCCGGGCGCGACGAGATCATCGAGAGAAAACCATTGGAAGATGAACTATTCTCAGCCCTGGTATTCAAAACATTAGCGGACCCCTTCGCGGGCAAACTGAGCATCATAAAGGTTATATCGGGGAGCATTGAAGCTAATTCAACCCTCTATAACGTCAACAAGGGTGTAAAAGAGAAGTTCGGGCAGATCTTTATCCTTGAAGGGAAAAAGCAGCAGGCCGTGGAAAAGGCGGTAGCCGGCGATATCATTGCCTTCGCCAAGCTCAAGGAGACCATGACCGGGGATACCATGTCAAACGAGGCCAATCCAATCGTATATAAGCCGGTTGAGCCCATGCCTGCCGTGATATCATACGCTATTGAGGCTAAGACAAAAGGCAGCGAAGATAAGGTATTTTCATCCATGGCCAAATTGCTTGAAGAGGATCCTACCCTTAGACTTACCAGGGACCAGGCCACATCTGAAATAATCCTTTCAGGAACGGGCCAGATACACCTTGAAGCGACCTGTGAAAAACTCAACCGAAAATACGGTGTAGAAGTCAACCTCAAACCGATGAAGGTCCCGTACAGGGAGACAATTAAAAAGAGTGTGAAAGGGGTAATCTATCGTCACAAGAAACAGTCAGGCGGCCGTGGCCAGTTCGCGGAGGTCCACTTTGATATATCCCCTCTTGAAAGGGGCGCGGGTTTTGAGTTTGAGAATGCACTTGTTGGCATGAACGTCCCCCGTAATTTTGTACCGGCAGTGGAAAAAGGATTACAGGAGGCCATTGAAAGCGGTGTCCTTGCCAAATATCCGATAGTTGACCTGAAGGTGCGTTTTTATGACGGGAAACATCATGAGGTGGATTCTTCAGAGATGGCCTTTAAGATTGCCGCCATCATGTGTTTAAAAAAGGGCGTTCAGGACGCCAGTCCCATTCTCTTGGAACCTATCATGAAAATGGAAATTACTGCGCCGGAAGAGAACATGGGTGACATTATGGGCGACCTTAACAGCCGTCGGGGAAGGGTCCTCGGCATGGACAGCAAGGGAAAATACCAGGTAATAAAGGCCAGCGCGCCCATGTCCGAGGTTCTGAAATACGCCCTTGACCTTAATGCTATTACGGCCGGTCGGGGATCTTTTCAGATGGAGCACTCACATTATGAGGAATTGCCCGCCCAGTTGGCTGAAAAAGTCATAGCCGCGGCAAATGCAACGGAATAATGTCTATGGATGATATCTTAATGGATAAGGAGTTCAAAGCGGGTGTTTTAACCATAAGCAGTAAGGGCTCGCTGGGACAAAGAAAAGACGAGAGCGGGCAGACGGCAGTCAGGCTGCTTGAAAATGAAGGCTTTTACATTGCCAAAACAAAGATCGTCCCCGACAATATCAGACAGATCGCTGATACCCTTATCGAATGGGTTGATAATGAAAGGCTTTCGCTTATTGTAACGTCCGGAGGAACTGGGTTAAGCCCCACGGACGTCACGCCACAGGCAATGGAGGAGGTAATAGATTACGAGGTCCCGGGCATAGCCGAGGCCATGAGGGCGGCAAGTTTGAAAAAAACCGCGCACGCCATGCTTTCCCGCGCCATCGCCGGCGTCAGGGGAAGCTGTCTTATCATAAACCTGCCTGGCAGCCCTAATGGGGTAAAAGAAAACCTGTCTGTAGTCTTTCCCGGGCTGAAACACGGCCTTTCAAAACTCTCCGGCGATACAACAGATTGCGCAACCTGAACCCTATTCAACTGCTTGAGAATTATTCGTCTATGATTCAAGGATTTGATAATCCCTAAATCTTGAATTACAAATACCCGCCTGCCATAGCTATATTTTTCTGATGCTGCCTATTTAATACCTGTGAAAAAACTTGTAGTAGATAGAGGTTTGATAGACAATGGCCATGAGCGGGCAGGTCGAACAGGGAATTCTGAATGATGAAGTTACAATCCCTTCGATATATTGCATTGAATATTCGATATTCGCTTTAAACCATTTTAAACTGTATATCATTAAGTTACATAAAAAACTTGGTTCTGAAAATGATTCAAATCACGGAAAGCATTATTATTAACGAAAAGGAGATAAAGGAGGATTTCGTACGGGCGTCCGGACCGGGCGGGCAGAACGTCAACAAGGTATCCACAGCCGTGCATTTAAGATTCGACGTGTATAACTCTCCATCACTGCCGGATGATGTTCGCGTGCGCCTGATCCGTCTCGCGGGGAGGCGCATTACCGGG
>Ga0209427_10005862_pt1 | contig 14063 bp, 14 predicted proteins | sample DeeMarSWOR136_30_FD_187465 | JGI IMG/M metagenome (GOLD analysis project Ga0209427, IMG submission 187465) | Marine sediment microbial communities from White Oak River estuary, North Carolina - WOR-1-36_30 (SPAdes) (version 2) | ecosystem: Environmental > Aquatic > Marine > Intertidal zone >... | reverse complement strand
AATATTTTTTATATAGGAATATAATATCCTAGTTTATGAATAAAATCCAAATTAATCCAATAGGTTTTATAGAAAGGAAATCAATTAACGAAAACGATAAAGATAGAAGTCTTAAATCAAAGATTGTACTTAACAAGAGTCTTACCAAAGCATTGGACGGTATTACAGATTTTTCCCATATCTATGTGATTTTTTGGATGGATAGAGTAAAAAATACTAAATACTTACACCATCCTAGTAAAAATCAGGACATAGACTCCATAGGAATTTTTGCTACAAGGGCTCCAATTCATCCAAATCCTATTGGGTTGACTTTAGTTGAACTAATAAAGCGTGAAGAGAATGTTATTTGGGTGAGGGGTCTTGATGCTTACGATAAGACTCCAGTTTTAGATATTAAGCCATTTCCTGATTGGGAGCATGGGAAATGTATTATAGTTAACGATTATAGAGTTCCTAAATGGTTGAAAAAAAGTTGAATTGAACTACTTAGTTAATTATCCCTAATTAGTTAAAAATTAGACTGGAATGATAGTTTTGGTTTGATCCCATCTTTTTTATATTAGCGTATTTTATCTTATGTTATGAATATCTTAAATTCATTTATTATAATCCATCTTAAACTTAAGCAATATAAATTACAGTTTATCTTTTTCTTTCTGTTTTGGTTAGCTGGTTTTCTTTTCTTTCTTATCACTGAACCAGAATATAGTCTAGCGGAGATAATTTTATTTTCAATAATTGTGAACATTCCATCTGATACGGGAGCTTTTGGTAAATTCTACGGCATAGTGTGGCCAATTTTACTAGAAGTAATTTTTTTTGGATTTATTATGGGGGAACTATTTGAAAAATATAACCCTGTTATTACTAGTAGAATTCTCGCTTCTCATAAAAGAAACCATGCTGTAATTATTGGTTATCATCATCTATCTGAGAGGATTCTAGAGTATTGTGTTGAAAATAAAGAACCATTCTGTCTTATTGAAGATTGTGAAGAAGCTGTTGAAGATCTAATTAATGCACGACATCCTGTAGTAATTGGTGATGCCACTGAGACTACAAACCTTGAACTAGCGAATGTTGAACACGCAAAGGAGGCTTTTATTAACATTAATGATACGAGAGTTGCAATAATCTGTACTGAAAAAATTCGCAAGATGAATTCAGATTGCCAAATCTACGTTCGAGCATTTGAAGATCATGTCCAAGAATATCTCAGAGAACCACCATTGAAAGCATATTCCTTTTCAACATCTAAATGGTCTATGGATAATGTTATCGAATGGACTAAAAATAAACAAGGTACTGCAATTGTAATTGGAAGAGATAGCTTAACACATCGAATTGCTTATCATATTTCTCAACAAAAAGATCGAGAAGTTTATCTTTTTGATGATATTCATGATGGTATAGAATTTGAAGTAAATAAGCAATTGCATATTTGCAATGAATTTGCATGTTTTCTAAGTGATTTACTAGCACATGTAAATTTAGAAGAAGTAACACAAGTATTTATTTGTTGGAAACGAGAATCAGAATTTGACGAATCAATTTATCTCACATATAAATTAAAATTGCGATATCCCCATATTGAAGTATTTGTAAGAATTTTTGATGAAGAACTGAAGGATATAATAAAAAAATATAACGCTAAAACCTTTTCAACTTCTAAAAAGGCATTTAAAATGCTTCAGAAAGTAGTTAAACCAGATTCTGCTATTGCACTAAAAATGAATAAATAAAAAGGATTATTATTTTTGGATTTTTAATGATTAATTTAATCTAAATCTAAATTAGTATTACAATTTTCGCATTTTTTTGCTCCGTGGAATAATTTATTTCCACATTTAGGGCATTGATATCTTTTTTCCTCTACCTCAACCCACTTCTCAGTTCCAAGCTTTCGCCAAGTTGGTACTGCGCGGAGCATGACTTTTTTATCTAAAGGATGAGGCCAATGAGTAATAATTTTACAAGGAAAATCATCACATATATAACATCCTTCAATTTCTTTACTCTTTATGCAATCCTTAATTGGACAAGTTCGGCAGAAATGAAATACAAAATCGTCAGATAAACACCCATTACAAGCAATATCATCTACGCTTTTTGCTCCATAATCATGAAGTGTAGGTAAAATTTTTTTTTTGAATTCTAAATCTTTATTTTGATGAGCCTGATAAATTCTACACACACCACAATATAAACCACAAGGAGCTAAAAGTTCTCTTTTAACTTCAGACATTTCAAAAATACTCCAATAATTTGATGTAAAATAATTCTCTAACATTTATTTTGAATATATAATAATTTTTTAATATTTTTTCATTATAATTTTGTATATTGTCCATATATATTTAAATCTTCTGCATAAGATCTAGAAAAGTTTAAATATATTGTACTATAGCTAGTAATTAACAAAAAAAATAACCAAAAAAAAAAATGATTGATGAACTTAATAAAAGTATTTTAGAGGAGTACCAAAAAGATGCTAGTATAACCTATAGAACATTAGCAAAGAAAATTGGAGAACCTGCATCAACAGTCTTTTCAAGAATTAAACAGATGAAAGAGTCAGGAATTATAACAAGAATAGTTCCTTTAGTCTCTTCTGTAGCAGTGGGTAAACCTACAACAGCTTGGATTAAAATAAATCTTGATATTAATACGGATTGCTGTGATTTTGCAGAGGAAGTAGCGAAGAATCACAATGTTATGGAAGTTCATGAAATAACTGGTGAGTGGGATATATTGTTGAAAGTTAAAGTAAAGGATAATCTATCTCTGCATGATCTTACAAAAGAAATCAGTAAATTACCCGGTATTAAAGATATGCAATCGCTTATCGCTTTTAAGACAATAAAAGAAGATCCTAGAATTGTCATATAACTAATTGTAAATGATTCAAGATATTAGGTTTAACCAATCATTCCTTCTATAAATTAAATAGAAATTTTGGACTATTTTAAAAGAGTGAATAATTATGATAAATGAAAATAAAATTATTAAGAATTTTTATAAAAAATTAGAATCAAAAGGTTATCAAGGAAAAATAGTATCTGCAAAACATATTCAGGATTTACAGAATGATATTCAAAAATTTTATAAACAAAATCTTTTGGATCCCAAATTTTATGAACAATATAAGTCTTTTTTTGAAATTGAACCAGAAGTTGATTTCCCAGAAATTAAATCACTTTTTATAATTTCAGTTCCAGTACCCCAATTTGAAGCGATATTTCACTGGAATAATAAAAAAATCTCATTACTTATACCTCCTACATACTTGTACGGTCTCAGAATAACTAACCAAATGATAGAATTTTTAAGTGAGATTTTAGAACCAAGTGGATATAAAGTAGCATATGCTCGTCTTCCTCAAAAAACTTTAGCAGTGCATAGTGGATTAGCCGAATATGGTAGAAATAATATTACTTACGTAACAGGGATGGGCAGTTTTCATCGTTTAACGACATTATATTCAGATTTTCCTACTAATGAGGATAATTGGCAAGACTTACAAATGATGGAAATGTGTAAAGAATGTTCAGCTTGCACGTATAAATGCCCAACAGGAGCTATTCCAACTGATCGTTTTCTTCTACATGCTGAATGTTGTCTTACATATCATAATGAACAGCCTCCAGAAGTTCCTTTTCCAGATTGGATTAATCCAACATGGCATAATTGTCTGGTAGGATGTCTTCATTGTCAGGAAGTATGTCCTGTAAATAAAAATATTAAGAACTGGACTGAAAGGGGTCCTGAATTTAATAAAGAAGAGACTAAGCTAATATTAGATGGTGTATCAATAGATGATATTCATAGAGAGACTAAGGAAAAAATAGAAAAATATGATCTCGTAAATTATTTCGAGGTTCTTCCCCGTAATTTAGCTCCTTTTTTCACAAAATAATGCATTTTAGTTACTTTACCATTCATAGCTACATTTAGTGCAAGATTTCTTTTTTGCATAGATACGTCTTGGAATATAGCTAATTACATTTGATTTATCCTCAATTTCTCTTATAGCAAATCCCATCGCACCGCAATTTGGACATTGTCTTTTATTAACTCTATTATTGGGGTTATCTGTAAATTTAGGGTTTGATTGTTCAAGTAGGATTGTTCTAGTGGTTTTTCGTGGTGTGGGAGCTGGTAGTGGTATATAGGAATCTTGTCTAGAGGGAGCGGAGCGTTTTAATTCGTAGGTTAAATTTTGAATTTGAGTTTTTAATTGAATATTCTCATTAGTTAATTTACTTACTTCATGCTCCTTTTCTGCAATAACAGCTTGATAAAAATGAATTTTGGAAAATAACTCTGTAATTTGGTTTGTTAATTTGTTAATCGTTTCTTCGTATTCCGAGATATGATCATCTGGGTTATTGTATATCATAAATCTTGCACTTCTTTCTTAACATTATTGTCTGTTCTTGCTATGGAATTTAGTTAGGTTTAATATATAAATGTTTTTGGAGATGCATTTTCAGATAATAGTAAATAGTATGAATAATACGAATTTGAAGCTGGTTATTTGCTTCAGAGTAAAAATATTTAAAAAGATTATTGTAAATTTTACACTATATATATGAAATCAAAAGCAAAAGTGATTTTTTTTGTCAGAAACAAAAGAATTTTCAATAAATGAATTAGAAATTCAAATCAAAACTCTTGAAAACGATCTAAGAGAATTAAGAAATGAATATCAGAAAAAGACAGGGCAATTACCTGCAAGAGATCTAAGGGATTTCAACTGGAGTTGGACAATTTTTATAACACTAGGTTTTGCGTTTATATCATCTATTGTTTATCTTTTAGGAATAGCAAAAGTAGGTGCTTCAGAAAATACTGGTATACCATCATTTTTCTTTCATACTGATATAGCTTATTTTAGCATTCTTACTCTTTATGCTATTATCATGGTATTAGTTGTTCAATCTAATAAAATTAGCGGATATCAAACAATAGCTTTAATCTCGGGTTTCTGGTGTGCTCATTGGTTAATTTATGACTGGACATGGTGGGCTCTTAGAATTGGGATGGGAACAATCAGCTTAGATGGTTTCTGGACAAGTGGATTTGGTTCTCCTATAGTAATACCTCACCCTCCTATGTGGATGTTTTTATTATGGGCGATTTTAGGAGGGATAATGGCATTTTATACTTTTACCATCCCCAAAAACTATAAAGCACTACTACCTCCAACGATCTGGTTATATACGGCATATCCAAATGCAAGTATTTGTGAAATGATTGGAATTTCAGATAATATTATATTAATTATTGGGATAATCCTTATAATTTTATCATTTTCTATAGCAGCATTCTTTACATATAATAGATTAAGGGGTAGAACTTTAGATTGGCATAAAAAAAGAGAAGACATTAAGAAAAGTTTTAAAAAGCAAAATCTAAATTTTGATCCACTTGCACTCCCTTGGATTTTTATTATAATAGGAATGTTAATATTTATGTATCTCTTTTTAGTATTAATTCCTGTTATAGGTTTGTTCTTAGGCTTTATTCCATGGATGCTTATTCCACTTTTTTATGTGTTTTTTAAAGGTTTAGGTGTTATAAAGTATAGAAGAACTGTTAAAATAACAATTGCTATAACATTGCTTGGATCATTAATTATAATAATGTATGGTATACACATGTGGCCTATTTAAGGTTTTTATGAAATATTTTTTCTTTTTTTTTGAATTTTTAAGTTAACCCATTATTTTCATATCCATTTTTTAATTTAAATAGAAAAGAAAAAGTATCCATAAATATTTTTAAGGTCTTGAATCCCAACAGTACATATCATAGGTGGGTTCATCACTAAGTTGCCCATCTTTAATCCAAATATTATTTCCTAAAGGATGTTCTGAGACTACTTGAGCAATTCTGGGATCATGAGTAACAATGACAATTGTTTTACCTTCCTCGGCTAATTTAATTAACAGTTCTATTATTGATTTACCAGTTTCCGAATCGAGATTACCTGTAGGTTCATCAGCTAAAATAACTTTAGGGTCATTTATTAGTGCTCTAGCAATTGCTACTCTTTGTGATTCACCTCCAGATAATTTATTAACTTTACTGTGTCCTCTATCGCCTAATCCTACTATATCTAAAAGTTCTTGAGCTCGTTTACGGTCTTTCTCTTTAATTCCATAGGGTATTAAAGGTATTAGCACATTCCCCATTACATCCAAATTAGGAATTAAGTAGAATGATTGAAATACAAATCCGATTTGCTTTTTTCTGTAGTTTGATAATTTACGTTCAGGAAGTTTTCCAATATCAACTTCATTTACTAATACCTCTCCTGATGTTGGAGTATCCATTGCACCTAAAATATTTAATAAAGTACTCTTTCCGCTCCCAGAAGGTCCCATAATTGTTATTATTTTTCCTTTTTCTATATTTATGTTTACATTATCAAGAGCTTTGATAACAGTTCTTTCTTCTCCATATGTTTTACAAACATTTTTTAAACTTATAAGTGACAATAATTTCACCTCCTTATTCTCCTTTTAAGACCACTACAGGTCTCACTCTGGATGCTTTTATACCGGGAAACAATCCACCAATAATTCCTAACCCTAAAGCATAGGCTACAACCTCAATTATACCCTCTAAAGTAATTATAGCAGATGCTCCCCCAAAAGGACTACCACCACTACTAAAGAAGAGAACTAAAATACTTCCAAGAGTCAATCCTATTAATGCTCCCAATATTCCAAGAGTTAAGGATTCAAAAATTACATTTGTAAATATATGACGATTTTTCCAACCTGTTGATTTTAATATAGCAAATTCTTTTAGTCGGGTAGTAACTGACATTAATTGTGTTACAATTATTGCGGTTCCTCCAGCTAAAACAGCAATAAAACCTATTACTCCCGCAAACGCATTAAACAACCCAAATGTTTCCTCTATTGATTCAAAAAAAGCAGATAAAGCTGTAGCCACAACATAAATGGGGTCATATCCCCCACTATCTGAATACGTATTTATTTCTTCAACGTACTTCTCGGTCTCCTCAGTTGTTTTAACATTGAATCGTAGTTTTACTGAGGAATATGTATTTATTTCTAAGCCTGAGATATTTAATAAATTCCATAAAGTCTGAATATCTGTATAAATATAATACTCCCTCGGTACAAATGAAGGAGCACCAATGTCATCCTCTTGATATACTCCTACTATTGTTAAATTCGCTAATATTGTTCCACCCACATCTAATTTAATTTTAATAATATTTCCAATAGAAATTGGGAATTTTGCTACACTTAGCAACCTCGAATCAATTATAGTTTCATTTTGTTCTAAATTAAATATATTTCCTTGCAGAATATTAGTAGTTGGACCTCCCCATTGTTGATCTAAAGTTAAATTGATCCCTATTAGCGTTAAAGTATCTAAAGGATTTACAAGGTTATCTTCACCAGAATAATTTGAGGTATAAAAAAGAGGTGCTTGAGTTTCAACAGTTAATTTAAAAATATCTTCTCCCACATTAGGTGTATTATATAAAACATTTGTAAAATTTTTAGGTAAATGACTATTTTCTCTTCCTAATACATCTTTTTCGAGAATTTCAACAATACCAATTGTTTTAGAAAGATTTTCTTGAAATTGAGCAGTAACTCCTGCTGTAAATGCCCCAATAACAAATACTAGCATTAAGCCAATTCCAACACCTATACTAGACAAAATTGCTGTAGATTTTTTTCTAAAAGCATTTTTAATACTGAATTTTAACATTCTTAAGGTCTCCTTGCGCTAGAATATATTTTTTTTTAAATTTACAAAACGATGAAATGATAAAGATTATATAAATTTGGAGTTAATAATTTGTTAATTAGATCAGATTAAAGGTCCTAATGTACATATATATTAAAATTCAATATTTTTCAGAAGATTTTCTTTTTTTTGAAATCCTAAAAGCAATTACTATTAACGATACCCCTAAGATAAGAAAACTCATGGAATTAAAGACTTCTGCTGCTTCTGCTCTCCAAAATATATTAGGATCCATCAACTCAGGTTTAAATCCTTGAAAATAATGAAAATTAAATTCACTAATAAATGACAAAATAATTAGCAAAATACCGGTGGATAATATAATTTTTTCAGCGGTATTGAATTTCTTAAATCCATTCTCACTCATTTCAATGCCAAATACTTTTTTTAAAATTCAAAAATTCTAGCTCCTATATTTGAATCTTAATAGGAAAGCTAACATTTGATAATTATTATATTAAAAATATATTAAAATGAAGTTTAAACCTTGTTTTTATGATTTATTACTTTATAATAACTTAATAATAATTAAATTTTAAGTAATAAATGGCAGATTTAAGCATTTTATAAATTTTTTATTTTTTTCTAAAATTTCTTTATTTTTAATCTAAAAGACATAAAAATTTAAGTGTCTTATATATAATTATAGATGAAATTTTTATCCCTTTTTTTAAATTTTAATTATATTTCAAAGTTGGATATATGAATCGCGTCTTAAAACAAATAAGGAAAGATAATAAGAAATTTATTACATCTGAGCAAATAAAAAAATGTTGTGACAAATTGTATATAAACTATAAAACTAGTAGTGATTATTTAATATCCCGGGGATATTTAGTAAATATCTTAGAAGACATTTACTATGTAAAATCTGCTGATGAAGTGAAAAGAAGAAAGATCAATTATTCTCTTTTAGAACTTGTTGCAAAGGGTTTAAAGGTTAAGCGAGTGAAAAACTGGTATTATGGGCTTTATACTGCATTAAATCTAATTCATGTAGAACACAATCATCAAGATGAATTTATATATATTATTAATGATCAACTGGCAAAAAATAAGCCTTTTAAGATTTTTGGAAAAGATTTTAGATTTTTAAGATTCAAAAATGCATTATTTAATTTTGGGATAGTAGATAATAAAATAAGATATTCAGATCAAGAGAAAACAATTTTAGATCTAATCTATTTATGGGAATATAATCATATAAATGAAAATAGAATAGTAATTGAAATATCGAAATTCCTAAATGGGATTTCTAAAGAAAAAATATTAAAATATTCCCAATATTATCCAGATTCTAATCAAAAAATATTAATGAAAGCATTAAATCATTTATAATTTATACAATAATGATTATTTAATTAGCCTTTATGAGATCATTAAGGTATTTTTTAAAATTTTGCGTTAACTTACACTTATATAATGGGATTTTTCCCGTTTCTTTCCTATAATTTTTATGTATTCTGTTTTTCCAATTTGTAAAATTTCTAGTTATTGATCCATTCCACACTGCCTTCTTACCAGTTAAGGTTTCAAAAACTATTTCTTCTGAAATTTGATTATCGATTTTTTTGGAATGCGATATATCTTTATCAATTCTTTTTTTAGGTGTTTTGGTTTTATTAACTTTTTCATTAATCATATTTTTTAGATATAATGAGAATTGTTTTGTAGGTTTTGCTTTATAATGACTTATTTTCCCCGTTTCTATTCGATAATTATTTATCATTTTTGCTTTCCAAATTTGAAAACCTTTTGTTTCAGATCCATTCCAAATAGGATTTTTATTAGTAAGCTTTCTAAATACGTAAGCTTCGAGGTCTATTTCTTCTGTTTCCTTTTTAGATATTAACTTTTTTTTACTTTTCTCTATCCCGACTTTAGTTTTTTTAACATGTTTATTATTTATTATGTCTATAATTTCAGAACTATTAATCTTCTCTCCATTACCTATTGTAAAAAAAGGCTGAGAGAATGCATCTAAATGAACAGAAAAATCAAAGATTTGATAATTCTTTAAAACTGGCCCTAAATATTTAGCTAAAACAATTATTATACCATTACTTTGAGAAATATCAACTAGATTATTAGAATTACATGTAGTTTGATAAAAGGAAAGATGATCGAAGTCCTTAATTTTATCAATTTTATTAAAATCTTCTTTATTTTTAATAACAGTGTTAAATTTTGATTTTTTTTTTCCATTGATTAAAACATGTAGAGCTGTTAAATTGTATCCTGTTTCTTTCTCCAATGTTTTTTCGATAATATGCTTAATATATCTCTTTATTCGATTCCATTTTGACTTTTTAGCTAATCCAATTATTTCTCTTAGACTTTCTTCAATCATCTATAACACTTTAATTTAACGACTTGAAATTCCTCAACCCGTTACTGAAAAAATTTCTATCTTTTACAAAATATACATAAAAAAAAAGCTTAATATATCTTTATTTTCTTTAATCTAATGTAAAAAGAAAATTAGTTAAAATGAATTATATTTTCTCATCTTTTGAATGGATTTGGAATCCATTTTGAAACTTTCTTTTTATATTTTATATATTTTTCACCAAATATGTTTTCTAGAATGCTTTCTTCAAAATTTACCATCCAATTATAAATTAGAAAAACTATAATAAATAATCCAATAGCAATTAATGAGATAGACAATAGGATAAATGCAAAATAAATTAGTAATATTCCAAAATACATTGGATTTCTCACATAGCTAAGAATCCCATTAGTAATCAATGAATTAGAAGGTTGATGTGATTTAAATAATGCTCGATGGGATAATGTTATAAAAATAAGTGATATACCAAGAAATAATATAAATAATATTATACGAATAGCAAAAGGTATAAATTCGTTTAATATAGTAGAAATTCTAAAGAGACTTGAATCTAAAAACCATATTGTTAAAAAGATTATTGGGATTACCGCATGGTAAATATGTCCATTTGGTATTTCTCTCTCATGACCTTCATGTCTTTTTACTTTCATATTGAACCAATTAATTTTAAAGGTTTATTTATTAGATTTTTAAACTTAATATTTATTGTTTATAGAGTCCAATATTTCACATTTTTTTATAACTTCATCATACTCATAAAAGATCATTCTCCTCTTTTCTATATACCAAGCACTAATAATGTAATTAATTCTAACAGGATTCCAATTTTCAATATTAAACTTATTTTTTTGTAAATTTCTTTTTCTAATAAGCTTGCTAAGGTTAAGAAAGAAGCAAGACTTATGGTTACTAAACCAAGGATCATAAGAAATGGAATTAGGTAACTAATAATAACTTTCATAAATATTGGAAGAACAAGAAAAATTAAGGCTGAAAACTGGAAGATTAATGATGCCTTAAGTATTTTTCTATCATTGACGGTATTAGGAAATAACATATACTCTTCAATTCTTTCCTTGTTATTGAATCTCTTAATTAATTCTCGAGACATTTGCAGAAATGATATTGAAAAGAAAAAGGAATAGATGTAAACAGGGATTATAAATTTGTTTAGGATTACACCATAAATTAATCCAATAGAGAAAGAAAGAGTAACAATCAAGATGTTTATATAAATAATAACTTCTCTTTTTTTAAAACCAAAAAAGCCTAATAGAATCCAAAAAATTCCAATAAAAACAGTAAATAATATAAGAGGAATATTAAAGTAATAGATTATCATATTCTCAGCTATATTTGCTATAATCAAGATAAAACCAATAATATATAATGTGCCAATAATCATTGAAATACCTTTTTTGGATATCTTACCTTTATAGGAGGGATTATTTAAAATCTGAAGTAGTTTGATAATCATTATTCCAGAAAGAGCTAAGAATAGAAATCCTAAGGGTCCATAGATAAGATTGTTTGTAAAGATTTCAATTCCAATCCCATTGCGAGAATTGAAAATACCAATGAGGACTAGAATACTACCCTTTATAGATGGTTTTCCTATTTTTAAATATTTCTTAATTTTCAATTTATCTAATTTTCACCTAAGTGATTATTTTATAACTTCTTGAAGCGTTATTAAAATTTAGTGTCAAACTTTGGTTTCCAAGTTGTATGAAAGTTGTTTTAGTGTTAAAATCTTGATAACAATAATCATTATCAAAACGAGCATAAGGACCTAAATCCACTTCACTCCCATTAGCAGTCATTGGACCATCCCATGAGACACTTACTATACCTTGAGATGGAGATGTATAAAGTACATTAAAACCTAGTGCTTGTGGTATAACCTTTATTTGAGATTGTTGAATATCCGAAATAAACTGGGTAAAAGAACCATATTCATCAACACTTCCTAATTCAACAATCCATAGATTTTTAAAACCATCTACCCGTAATTCATAATCTGATGCCCATTTTGTATTATAATAAGAATACAGAGCAATATATCCACCACTTTTAGCGCCAAATATCCATTTACCACGTTCTTCTACATCATCAAAAGCCCATTGTGGAAAATACGCATGTTGGTAGAATTTGTACCCTGTAAAGAGATTGAGAAAATATAAAAGTAATTCCCCTTCTAAAGGTAGAGTAGCGCGGTCGTATTGGATAATCCCAATATTTTTATATAAAGTAGCACGAGGATTCCAACCTCCAACATAGTCCTGTTCAAAGTCTTTAGTAAGACCTCCTGGTGAATTTGTATACACAAATGCATTATCATCTAAAGAAGCTTGCCAGATATGTTCTTGATAGCTATTCATTCCTTTCTGATGATCTTGAGAACCAGAGAGTTGATAGAATGGTGTCCTATATGTATACGTATTTGATGTTTCTAAACATATACCCTGAGTTATTAATCCCATTTTCTCAGAATATTCACTAAGTGAGATACCATGTAAGAATGCTGAAATTCTAAAAAAATCAGATATTAATTTTGGACCATACATATTATTTGAATTTATATTATACTTTTCCACTAGATTAAAAACTTCCTTTATTGTTTGTGGCGGTAAAACAGCAGACATACCCAACCAGAACATTAAATCATCTTCAGTATAACTTATATTATATAGATGTCCATCATCCATACCAATGCTATTCCTTTCTTTATGTTCATTGTATAAAGTTGCGTTATTAGCAATATCTTCTAAGATTGGAGGAGGTGCATAATATTCACTGGTTGCTAAAGCGACTGCAGCAAGATTACTATTATCAAAAGGATTATGATCTCCAATTCCAAGCATTATCCAGGCTGACTCAGATGTACTGTCTCTAGAAGCAGGAGATATTAGACTGATTCCTACTTTAGTTCTATCATAACAACGACCATGTGTAGTTGCATATCTACCTTTATAATAATTATTAGCAAAGTCAAAAGCTATTATATCTAAAACCATCGCTGCTTTATAGACTATTTCAGGATCTTCTGAAAAGTCAATTAGGTTAACAAGTGCAGCTATATCTTCAGTATAGTATGTATTTGAATGCCATTCTGCAAAACCAAATTGAGCTCGCCAATCAAGCCATCTTTTAATAAGAGGAATAGCATGATTTACATGTTCAAGTCCTGTCATATTTGAGATAATGAATGTATCGTTAGGAAAAAGTTGCCCTATGAGTAATTCTGCGGTATGAAAGAGAATTTGGTGATTTTCTGTATAATATATCATGTCATCTCTAATAGGTTCTGTATACCAATATTTTGTTTTACCAAAAGCATCAATGATTTTATTTCTTATTATTGGACTCAAAATACTTCTATTTATGTCGATATATATCAAGCGTATAAGATTGTTCAAAGTAAAATCCAAAGTATCCTTTAAATTATAAATTTTATAAAGGGAAGATTCAATACTGGCTTCAGTCACATTTAAACCTAGATAAACTCGAGAAACTTGTGCATATACATGGTTGCTGTTTTTACTATCATTTAAATATATACTCTGACGTTCTTTATAGCCATCAGTTGCGTTAAATGTATCAAATAAATTGAAAGTGCGATTGAATTCAGTTCTTATAGAGTATTCCCACTCTTCTTGACTCAATTTCGGCTTAGGATAATTTTCCTTAAAATGTAAAAATTGTGGTAAAATTAAGATAATAAATAATAAAGTTAATTTTGAAAATTCTTTAGTTTTGATTTTACTTTTTCCCTTTATACGATAAATAGTATAAGCTAAACAAATTAAAAAAAAAACTATTACAACGTTATTAATAACACTATTAGAACTTAAGTAATATAATCCAAATACAATAAATATTAGAGAGCCTCCAATATTGCTCGAAA
>Ga0209427_10005860_pt1 | contig 14066 bp, 10 predicted proteins | sample DeeMarSWOR136_30_FD_187465 | JGI IMG/M metagenome (GOLD analysis project Ga0209427, IMG submission 187465) | Marine sediment microbial communities from White Oak River estuary, North Carolina - WOR-1-36_30 (SPAdes) (version 2) | ecosystem: Environmental > Aquatic > Marine > Intertidal zone >... | reverse complement strand
AATCCCTTGGCTTACTCCCATTAGGATGATATCGTAAGAAGTAGTATCCTTTCTCTGCTATTTCTCTTGCTCGTCCGGATACCTTCTCCGAATTAGAATGCGTTGCGCGCTGTTGCCCTCTAATAATCATCCTGAAATCGGCGCTCTTCCCTTCTCTAACCTCATTGAGCATTTGTTCCAGTTCATAGAGGGCGCTCTTTTTTTCCCTTGGTGTTAATGCAGTCGAAAGTTCGATCTGACGTTTATATCTTACGCCGCTTACACCGGTTGCGGACACCACTGCACCATTTACCACCCTCGATCTCTTTGGATTGGAACGAATCGCATCTACATTGTAGTAGTAATCTGTTGGGGTCTTCACAAAGTGAAAGACATACTCGTGAACGTTACCCAATTTGTCACGAGCATTGTCTGGACCACCTTTAACCTTATTCCAGATAACATCATTTCGGAGAACCCATCCCTGTCTATCCGTAAGCTCAAAAGCAACTCGCCAAGGGATACCCAGGAGACGCTTGCTCTGATATGTGTCACCAAGATTAAGCCAAAATGAGCCCGTGCTTTTGAGTACCCGCTTTACTTCACCAAAGACGCCGACGAGATTGGAGATGTACTCACGATAGTCTGTCTCTAGCCCAATGCCAGCTACAGCGTAATCCCGCTGACCCCAATAAGGTGGACTCGTCATGCAGAAATCAATTGATTCATTAGGGAAAGCTCTCAGCTTTTCCAATGCGTCTCCGTGAATAAAAAGGGGTCGGATTCTATCGCTGCTCAAATAGCACAAGAGTTCACGGTCTTGTGTATCAGTTTCTGGAGCCTGTTGTATCCGCATGAACAATGTTTCCCTAGGAACCTATTTTCCCACCTAGCCCTTTAGGGTTGCGGTGCGGCAGAACGGAGTCCGGAGGAGTAGTTTGTTGTATGCAGTTATTTTATCGATTTTTCATAGCTTCTTGCAACCCCTGATGATATTTCAGTGAATCTCTTTGCAATAGCAAGTTCTTCACCACTCCTTGTTATTTTCCAAATGAATCCTTTATGTAGAATAGAAATGATTCATGCAATAGGAAATATGTTTTTTACAGACTTGGCATCTAATAAATCCGCTAATACCGCGCCTGCGATTGTCATTTCCTCAGGTTTCCTCAGAAGAACTGGTGAGCCGTAGACCTCCTCGAGGGGGTACAAATTCTTAAATAGTATTTTGGTGACTTCTGTGTTTCCACCCTGGCAAGACATTATAACGCGTAGTTTTCTTCTTCGTTTACCAATCATTCTTTCGCCTAACTTATTTTCTAAGCTGCTTCTACACTTTTAACAAATCTTAAGCCACTGCAGGTTCTGTTTAAAAAGAGTTGAATATGGTGCCATTCTTTCCGTAAGAGATCGTTTTAACCAATATTACACAGAATCAAGTTAACGTGAGAATGAATTATTCATTGGGGTGGAGGCGTATCCGCGTCCGTCACTTGCGATTGTAATATACACCATTTTCAAAAATTAGTGAATAGTAGGAGGGAAAAGATGAGTAGATCCAGATTTTTTCGGACGTGTGGACGATTTCACCTTCGACACCATTTCTCATATTTCTTTCCACTTCCGCAGAGGCAGGGATCATTTTCTACGACACACCGCGGAGGTGAGACCGGAAAAATGAGAAGAAAAAAGACGTACCCCATGCTTTTCTCAAAAGGTGGGATTGATTTTTCTCATCGACCCAAAAGGCCTGACCTCTTCAACAACCTCTCTGACCATGTCTGTGCCTGCTCTCCAACTGCAGCCCTTTGTAAAGGATCCGCCCAGATATCCTGCCAGGAACGTTGCCAACAGGCTAGCTGAAGCTGCAAAGCAACTAACTCCACGTGCAAGTCGATCTCAGTTTCGGGAGCTGCCCATTCAATAAAGAACTTGCTTTCATCCAGCAGACTTTCAATAACATCACGGTGATCCGGATGATCTGAGAAGGATTTGATACGAGTGAGGTTAGCCGCCAATCCACCCAGACGAATAGGCAAGGGGTCTCGCAGGTATCGCTCCCTGATGGCTGCCCAGTTTCTCATACGCCTCCCAGTAATCGCTGAACAATCTCATTGATTTGAGAACAGAGGGAAGGCAAAGAAGATTTGTATGAATAGAAGTCTATTATATCGGAGGGAGTGAGTCAACTGAGAGCAGATAAAAGGTTCTCTTTGAAGACCTTACATCAATCCTGCGATTGATTTCTGGGCAAAGGAGAGGACATTGGCAGGGAAGATTCCCATGTAGAGCGTCCCGATAACGGCCAAAATCAAAGCAAAAACTGAAGCGGGCGAGAATTGAAGGCCCGTAATCTCCCGCTCTGATTCCCTGAAATACATGAGGACTGTAACACGCAGGTAGTAATAAACTGAAATGGCACTGTTCAGAACGCCCAGGATAGCTAACCAGTAAAACTTCTCCTTAACCGCCGCACTGAAGACATAGAATTTGGCCATAAACCCACCCAAAGGAGGGATGCCTGCCATGGAGAGAAGAAAGATGGTCATGGCAGCGGCAAGGAGGGGATACTTGAAACCAATCCCCGCATAATCATTGATCAGAGTATTCTCCTCCCCTTTCTTTCCGAGGAGGATGACAACCGTGAAGGCACCAAGATTCATAAAGGCATAAGCCATGAGGTAGAAGAGGATCCCTGACGCCCCCAAATCATTTCCCGCAACGAAAGCCACCAGTATATACCCTGCATGGGCAATGCTTGAGTAGGCCAGCATTCGTTTGATATTGCTTTGAGAAATCGCAACGATGTTCCCAAGGGTCATCGTCGCTACAGACATCACCCACATGATCGAAGTCCAGTCCGGCCGAAACGCCGGAAGGGCTGTGAAGAAGACTCTGACCAGAGCGGAGAACCCCGCGGCCTTCACTCCGGTTGCCATAAAGGCAGTGATGGAGGTCGGGGCGCCCTCATAGACATCGGGTGTCCACATATGGAACGGAACAGAGGCAATCTTAAAACCAAAGCCAATGGTGAGGAAGACTAAGCTCATCAAGAGCATGGGGTTTCTTAAAAGATTTTGAGCCGAGATATAAGAGGCGATATCCTTCAGATAAAGGGATCCCGTTGCTCCATAGAGGAGAGCAATCCCATAGAGGAGGAATCCTGTGGCAAAAGCACCCAGGAGAAAATACTTCAATGCCGATTCCACGGACTTTCGGTCTTCACGCATCATCCCGGCGAGAATGTAGATGGAGATGGACATCAATTCCAGCCCGAGGAAGATGATGATCAGGTGAGTCCCTGCAGCCATGAGCATCATCCCCAGGGTGGCAAAAAGGATCAGGGCATAATACTCTCCAAAATCGATTCCTTCTCGATGGGCATAGCCCACGGAGATCAGGATGGTCAAAAAGGCGATGATCAGAAAAGTAATCTTGAAGAAGAGGGCATATCCATCGGAGGTGAACATCCCTCCGAAACCGGAGGTAACAGAACCCATGAGAGGAAGGGTGTAGAAAAAGGCGATCAGGATTCCGATCAGGCTGATCACTCCCAGGTACCCTTTTCTCTCTTTCTTAGGTGAAAAGACATCCACCATCAGGACCAGAAATCCAAAGATGGTGATCACGATCTCAGGAGCGATGAGATAGAGGTCAATCTCCGGTAGTTTCATCTAAAAAATCCTCCGCAAAGTTCGGAGTAATTAGTTCGGAGTTCGGAGAAACTATTTTAAAAGCTCCGAACTCTGAACTCCGAACTCTAAACTATTTCTTAATTTCTGCCAGCCTCTTCGGTGCGGGCAGGTCCGCCTTCATTTCAATCTTGCTTTTGACATCCCCTAAAAACTTTTCAACGGAAGCATCCATCTTGCTGAAGAAAAGCTTCGGGTAGATCCCCATCAGAAAGATCAGAATCACCATGGGAACCAGGATCGTAATCTCTCTCGCATTGAGGTCTTTCAATTTCTCATTCTCGGGTCGGGTGATTTTTCCAAACATCACCCTCTGAAACATCCAGAGCATATAGGCCGCTCCCAGGATCACCCCTGTCGCCGCAAGCACCCCATAAACGATGTTCGATTGAAAGGCCCCAAGGAGAATGAGAAACTCTCCAACAAACCCATTCGTTCCGGGCAGACCAATGGAAGAGAGGCTGACGATCATAAAGAAGGTCGCATAGATGGGCATCACCTTCGAAAGCCCCCCAAAGTCATCGATCATCCTCGTGTGGCGCCGCTCATAGATCATCCCGACGATCAAAAAGAGAGACCCTGTGCTGATGCCATGATTGAGCATCTGATAGATCGACCCCTGGACTCCCTGGGTGTTAAGAGCAAACATGCCCAGCATGACATATCCCAGGTGGCTCACGCTTGAGAAGGCGACCAGCCGTTTCAAATCGGGCTGCATCATGGAGACTAAGGCTCCATAGATAATTCCAATAAGAGCCAATACAGAGATCAAGGGCATCAGCTGGAAAGCGGCCTGGGGGAACAAAGGAATCGCAAATCGGATGAATCCATAGGTTCCCATTTTCAGCAGGACACCGGCCAGGATGACGCTTCCAGCAGTAGGCGCCTCAGTATGGGCATCAGGCAACCACGTATGGAACGGAAACATGGGGACTTTGATGGCGAAGGCCAGGGCAAAGGCCCCAAAGAGCCAATACTGAGTCCCGACAGGAATTCCAAGTTTGTAGAGCTCAAGTACATCAAAGGTCCCCTTTCCAAAAGCTTTTGCACCGATGAAGTAAAGGGCCAGGATGGCAACGAGCATCAACACGCTTCCAGCCATTGTAAAGAGGAAGAATTTGATGGCCGCATAGATCCGCCTCTTCGGATCACCCCAGACACCGATGAGAAGGTACATCGGGATAAGCATCACCTCCCAGAAGACATAGAAGAGGATGAGATCCAAAGCGACCAGCGCACCGACCATCCCCGTCTCAAGAAAGAGGAAGGAGATCATATACTCTTTCACTCGAAAGGTGATGGCCGTCCAGGAACAAAGGATGCAGAGGACGGTTAAGAACGTGGTTAACAAGACAAGCAGCAGACTAATTCCATCGATCCCCAGTTTGTAGCTAATCCCATAGGCCTCAATCCACCACCAATCCTCCACGAATTGCATGGCTGCTGTTTTGGAGTCGAAGGCGAAGAAAAGGGGGAGCGAAAAGATGAATTCTACAATGGCAAAGATGAGGGTGACCACACGGAGGGCACCTGGTTTCTCCTGATTGATAAAAAGTAGGATAATCGCACCCACAATGGGAAAGAAGATCAGCAGAGATAAAATGGGAATACCCAAAATGGTCATATAACCAGCTCCTTTTTTTCGTAACGAATGACACGAAGGATAACGAATACCGCGAACAAAGGATTTAAGAAATATTCGTGTTATTCGGTTTCATTCGTTCCATTCGTGTCTCTAATAAAAGATTGCTCGCACGATATAATACCCCAAAAGGATCACTCCCCCAATGACCATGGCAAAAGCATAATTCTGAACGAACCCTGTTTGAACCCTTCTCAGGACCCCTGAGACCCAACCGACGAGATAGGCAATGCCGTTGATGGTGCCATCGATGATAAAGTCATCAAAACCTCTCCAAAGCGCTGTACCCAAATCCTTCAGCGAATTAATGAAGAGAACCTGGTAAATTTCGTCCACAAAATATTTATTGTAGACCAGCCGGTATAGTCCTCTCCACGTTTCAGCCAACATCTTCGGCAGGGCAGGATTCTTCACATAGAAGAGATAAGCCATCCCGATCCCAATAAAGGCGATGACCACGGAGACCGCCATCATGAGGAGTTCCAGGGCCACGGAATGTCCGCCCGCCTCACCCCCAGAGGCCCAGGCTTGTGAGATGAGGGAAATCCCTGCATGAGCCTTAGCAGGTTCAGCCCCTCCTCCCAGAACCGGCGCAAGAAACTCATGGATGTGATTGGCCCCTCCCAAGACATGAGGAACACCCACATAACCTCCTATGATGGAGAGGCCTGCGAGAACCATCAGGGGAACCGTCATGATCTTAGGGGATTCATGGATGTGATGGGCCACATGGTGATCCACTCTGGACTCACCAAAGAACGTCATAAACAATGCTCTGAACATATAGAAGGCTGTCATGCCGGCAGCAATCGCTGCAACCAGCCATAACAGGAAATGGCCATGGGAGCTTGAAAAGGCCTGCCACAGGATTTCGTCCTTACTGAAAAATCCTGAGAGCCCCGGGACACCGGCAATGGCCAGCGTGGCAAAGAAGAAAGTCCAGAAGGTGATGGGAATCTTCTTTCTCAAGGCACCCATCTTTCTCATGTCCAATTCTCCACTCAGGGCGTGCATCACGCTTCCAGCCCCAAGAAAGAGTAGCCCTTTGAAGAAGGCATGGGTCATCAGATGGAATATACCTGCGCTGTATGCACCCACCCCCACCCCCAAGAACATATAGCCTAACTGGCTGATCGTAGAATAAGCCAGAACCTTCTTGATATCGTTTTGGCAGAATCCAATGGAGGCTGTATAGATGGCCGTCGCCACGCCTACGATCGCGACGATGGCCATCGCGACGGGTGCCATGTTATAGAGGACGTTGCACCGGGCGACCATATAGACCCCTGCGGTCACCATGGTTGCCGCATGGATGAGAGAGCTCACCGGCGTGGGACCTTCCATGGCATCCGGAAGCCAGACATAGAGGGGGATCTGTGCGGATTTTCCACAGGCTCCCACAAAGAGCAGAATGGCAATGGCTGTCACGGTAGTCCCATCAAGTTTGTTCGCATTGGCGAAGACTTCCGTGAAATCAAGGCTCCAGATATCGTGTTTCCCCAAACTGGCGAAAAGGAGGAACATACCCAGAATGAAACCGAAGTCCCCCACCCGGTTGACGACAAAAGCCTTCTTCCCCGCATTGGAAGCCGAATCCTTTTCAAACCAAAAACCGATCAGCAGATAAGAGCAGAGGCCAACACCCTCCCATCCGACGAACATCAACAAGAAATTATTGGCCAGGATGAGATTGACCATCATGAAGACGAAGAGATTGAGGTATGAAAAGTATCGAATATAACCCGGATCGTCATGCATATACCCGACCGAGTAGATATGGATGAAAAAGCTGACTCCGGTAACCACCAACGCCATCACGATGGAGAGGGGGTCGATCTGGTACCCGATGACCGTATGGAATTTTCCTGAGACGACCCAGTCAAAGATCACCTTCTCAAAGAGTCGCTCAGAGGCAGGCCGGCCGATGAGTTCGAAGAAGATGAGAATGGAAGTGAGAAAGGAGAGTCCAATTGCTGAAGGACCCACCCAACTGACCACCTTCTTCCCCACCACCCCCAACAGCCTGCCGAAAAGTCCATTGATCACAAAACCGATCGCCGGAAACAGAGGAATCAACCAGACATAGTCAAGCATTTACAACTCCTTTTGAAATTCATTGCGGATTGCGGATTTCGGATTGCGGATTTCGGAATTCCAACACCATAATTTCTTATCGGTTTTTTTACTCCGCAATCCGCATTCAGCATTCCGCATTTGGATTACCATTTGAGCAGATTGATCTCATCCACATTGATCGTTTCTTTTGATCGATAAATCATCACAAAGATCGCCAATCCCACCGCTGCCTCTGCGGCGGCAACAGCAATGACAAAGAAGGCGAAGAGCACCCCATCCATGGACTGGAGAAAACGGGAAAAGGTCACGAAGGTCAGGTTGACGGAGTTGAGCATCAACTCGATGCACATGAAGACCACAATCGCATTGCGCCGGGTCAAGGCCCCGATCACCCCGATGGTGAAGAGGATGCCACTCAGAATGAGATATAAGACTGGAGGAACCGCTGGTATCGTCATAATAAACTCCCAGAAATGTCTTCAATGCAAATTGAAAATTTAACAATGCAAAGTGCAAAATCTTTTGTAATTCTATCTATTCAAATTTTTCATTTTCTATTTTGCAATTTTCACTTTGCATTGATCTTTGCCTACGTTCTTTTCTTACTCAAGATGACCGCGCCGATGATGGCGGTCACGAGGAGAACCGAGATGATTTCAAAAGGAAAGAGATACTCGGTGAACAGCAACTCCCCTACGGCCTTCACATTGGCGGTCATCTTATCCGGTGTGTAGGCGCCCTTCTGCCCAGCAAGAGACCTCGCCGCTACGGAGTAGATGAGCCCAAAAAGGAAGAGAACGGCAAGGGCACCCCCGATCACTTTCGAGTAAAAAAGTTTCAGACCCGTCCGGAGCTCCTGCTCGAGATCGAGAAGCATAATGACAAAAACGATCAGCATCACAATGGCACCGGCATAGACGACGACTTGGATGATAGCGATGAACTGGCTGTAGAGCAGGATGTAAAGCACCGCGACACAGAGGAAGTTCAGGACCAAGAACAGGGCACTGTGGATTGGGTTCTTTCGGGTGATGAGCAACAAAGAGGCAAGGATGGAGGTAAACGCCACCCCTAAAAAGATCAACCACTGAAATAATGTTCCGACTGCCTCCACCATCTTCTTCCTCCACACGCTAACCCCTCTCCTTGATGCCTGCCTGTCGGTAGGCAGGGGAGAGGGCGGGCCCTGAGCCATGTAAGGTTCAGGGTAGCTATGCACCCTGCGTGGTGCATAGGGTCAATCCCCTCCCACCAGGGGAGGGGAGATTTCTAAGTTTATGGGTTATTGGCTTTCTCCTCTAACAGCCTTTCCGTGGTCATGAGATAAACCTCCCGGTTACCCTCCACCCATTCATAGTTCTTTCCCATAAAGATCGCTTTCACAGGGCAGGCCTCCTCGCAGAAACCGCAAAAGATGCAGCGGCTGGCATCCAGTTCATAGGTCGAGGGGTACCGTCTTCCTTCTTCGTCTTCAGCGGTCTCGATAGTGATACACTGAGACGGACAGACGATCATACAGAGACCACAGGCCACGCATTTGGTCCTCCCCTGGTCGTCTTTCTCAAAATATTGAATCCCTCTCCAGCGTTTTGCCGGAGGGACCTTCTCCTCCGGATATTGAACCGTGATGGGTTTAGAGAAAAAATATCCTAGGGTGACCTTTAAACCTTTTAGCAATGGAATGATCATCTTCGACCTCTCTCTTTAGCCTTTCAATGCAACGATCAATCCCGTGACCAACAGATTGATCAGGGTGAGCGGTAACAGGATCTTCCATCCAAACTTCATGATCTGATCATACCGGAGCCTGGGGTACGTTCCTCGCTGCCAAATGAAGAAGAAGAGGAAGACGAAAAGCTTGATGCAGAACCAGACGATCCCGGGAATGAAACTCAAGGCTGGAAGAGGAGCTTGCCATCCGCCCCAGAAGAGGGTCACGGCCAGGGCACCCATGGTAACCATATGAGCATATTCAGCCATGAAGAAGAGGGCAAACTTCATACTGCTGTATTCGATGTTGAACCCGCAAGCCAGCTCTGATTCGGCTTCCGGCATATCAAAGGGAGTCCGGTTGATCTCCGCCAGGCCACAGATGACATAGAGGACAAAAGCCACTGGCTGGTACCATACATTCCAGTTCCAGAATCCTCCCGCCTGCGCACTTACGATTTCCGTCAACCTCAGGCTTTGGGAAAGGATGATCACCCCTATGATGGAGAGACCCAGGGCTACTTCGTAACTGATCATCTGAGCTGCTGCCCGGAGCGAGCCGGCCAAACCGTACTTATTTCCGGAAGACCAGCCTCCCAATACAATCCCGTATTCTCCAAGGGAAGCCAGTCCGAAAATGTAGAGAAGTCCCACGTCGATATCCGCCAATCGAAGTTTGACCACCCAGTTCGTCCCAGGGATGGTAAACTGATTTCCAAAGGGAATTACGGCGAAGATGCTGATGGCCGCAATAATGGAGATCATCGGCGCGATCACGAAGACGGCCTTATCCGCCCTCCCCGGTATGAGGTCCTCTTTGAAAAAGGCTTTGACAGCGTCGGAAAAAGGCTGAAGTAACCCAAAAGGCCCACAACGGTTAGGACCCATACGGACCTGAAGGTGACCAAGAACCTTCCGCTCCAGCCAGGTCAGGTAGGCCACGACGATCATCAAGCCGGCAAAGACCACGACGCATTTCACAATCAATTCAATGAGAAGAAATAACAGCTCCATCCTGTTTCTCCTGAAGATCTCTGAAAACTCCAGAAATCTTTGATTACACTGATTGCGATAACGATTACACCGATTGGGTTACCCCTAAGAAATCTGTGTAATCTTTTCTTGAAATCCGTGAAATCAAGAGAGCATTAAGTCGTTCCCCTTAGCTCTCTATCGTTTTTCCAACCTTCCGACAAAGACTTTGTATTCGGGATGCTGACCCGCAGTTTCCTGTCCGGAGATCAGGAGATTGTTCACAAAAACCGGGAAGAAGGTGGTGGCAAAGTAGGTCACTCCTTTGGGAACAGATTCCGAAATCTTGCAGGTCATTTCCACCTCCCCCCTTGGGGAAATGACCTTCACCCTATCTCCTGAATGGATTCCTGCCTTGAGAGCATCCTCCGGATGAACTTCAAGGCAGGAATCAGGAAAGACCTTGGCCAGTCCCTTGGCCCGCTTGGTGGTCGTCCCGATCCCATAATGGAAATGAAACCCCCTGGGAATGATCCACAGAGGATACCGGTCATCCGGTTGCTCCACCGGTCCCTTGTATTCGACGGTCAGAAATCCTCCTCTCTTTCCATTAGCAGAGGAGCACTGAATGCCACCTTTTTCAAGATCGGGATAAAGAACTCCTGAATACAGGGGCAACAAGGAAGCAATTTCCTCCATGATCTTGGACGGATTTTCATAAGACATGGAGTAACCCATCTTCGTCGAAAGATCGCAGAGAATCTTCCAGTCCGGTCTCGACTCGCCCACCGGAGGAATGGCTTTCCTTACTCTCTGAACCCTTCTCTCCATATTGGTGAAGGTGCCGTCTTTCTCAGCAAAACTCGCCCCCGGTAGAATCACCTGGGCGTAACTGCCGATGTGGGTCATGAAGAGATCCTGAACGACCAGAAACTCCAGTTGATGAAGTCCATTCTTAAGCCGTTCCAAGTTAGGAAGGGTGATGAGGGGATCTTCACCAAAGATATAGAGGGCTTTGATCTTACCTTCGGGGATCTTATCGAACATTTCAGCATAAGTAAATCCGGGTTGACTGGGAACCTCCTTCTCCCAGACCTCCTCGAACCTTCTCCGTGCCCTCTCCTCCTCCACCCTAAGGTATCCAGGAAGGAATTCAGAAAGGCAACCCATATCGCAGGCCCCTTGCGCATTATTCTGCGTCAGCAGGGGGTAGACCCCGCCGCCGGCCGCCTCTGTCTCCCCGGTCAACAGAGCAAGGTTACAAAGAGCTTTCACGATCTCGGCTCCATGGAGATGCTGGGTCACTCCAGAACCAAAGACGATCGCTCTCTTTTGGGCTTTGAGGTAAAGTTTGGATGCAGCCTCCAATTCCTCCGGAAGGATTCCAGTAGCACTTTTGACAAATTCGGGTGTGAATCTTTCTACAGAAGACCGGAATGTCTCAAAACCCTCAGCCTTCGATTGTGCGTTCTTGACTATCAGAAGGCGGATAAGACCGTTGATCCAAGCGATATCCGTTCCCGGAAGGGGTCGCAACCAGAGATCAGCCCATTTCTCCCATTGATTCTTTCGCGGATCCACCAGGATGATTCTGGCGTTGTTCTTCCGAAAGGCTTCCCTCATCTTGTTGCTGAAGATGAGGTTGTCGTCATACGGATCCGCGCCCACGATCAGAATGAGATCAGCTTTAACGATATCCTCCATGGAATGGGTCATTCCAATCTGTCCGATCGAGCCCATCATTCCATAGAGAGAAGAACCGTTGGACAAGCGGGCTCCATTGTCAATATGATTCGTCTCGATACAGGCCCTCATCCATTTTTGGAAGAGGAAGTTCTCCTCATTCGTTGCTCTGGAAGAAGAGATGCCTCCGATGCTCTGGGGACCATACTTTCTCTTGATCTCCTGGAGTTTGGTGGCCACCAGGTCCAGAGCCTCTTCCCAGGAAACCTCAACGAAGACTCCCGACTTCTTCACCAAGGGTTTCGAAAGCCTGTCGGCATGATGGATATAATCGTAACCGAACCTTCCCTTCACACAGAGGCTACCCTGGTTGACACCAGCCTCATTCTTGGTGGTCACTTTAACCACCTTCTTCTTCCCAACCGTATTGAGCTCTAGCTGACACCCGCAACCACAGAAGGCACAGGTCGTCTGGATCCGATCCAGTTGCCACGTCCTTCCTTTGATGGGGCTAAGATTCTCCGTGAGAGCACCCACCGGGCAGACTTGGAGACATTCTCCGCAGGAGATGCAGTTCTCTTTTCGAGCGGCTTTCACATAAGAGAGAAACCCATGCTCTGCGACCTCAAGCACATCCGCTCCGGGGATGTCGATGCAGGACTGGATACAACGGAGACACATGACACATCGGTCAAACCATTGTCGGATCAGAGGGGTCCCATAGTCGATACGGGGAAAGTCCCTTTTTTCCGGAGGGAACTCATTCTTCTCGATTCCAAATTCATTGGTCCGGTTTTGAAGCTGACACTCTCCTCCCGCATCACAGACTGGACAATCCAGGGGATGGTTGACCAGCAAAAATTTAAGGGCCTCAAGCCTCATCCTCTCTACACGCTCGCTGCGGGTATGGACAACCATCCCATCGACCACAGGTGTGGCACAGGAGGCCATGGGCATATCGGCTCCCTCCACATCGACCAGACAGATGCGGCAGGATTTGATGAGGCTCAATTTGGCATGGTAGCAGAGGGTGGGAATGTAGATCCCATTTTCCTGAGCCACCTGGAAGATGGTTTGATCCGGTCTTGCTGTCACTTCTTTTCCATCAATTGTCAGTCGCGCCATTCTTTACAATATCCTCCAAATCCCCTCCCTGCCCATCGGCAGGCAACCTCCCTTTCCAAAAGGGGGGAGAGGGGGGATTAAACCGCGAAGAGTCCTATACGGACACACCTGAGACAGCGTTCCGCTTCTTTCTGGGCTACCGGGATGGAGAACCCTTCCTCCACTTCATCGAAGATCCATTTTCTTGAATCAGGAGGAAGCATGTTCAACAACGCTCTCTTCTGTCCGCCAGAGATCCCGATCTTCTCGTCCTTACTGTAGACCTTGATCTTCTCCACCAGAGCCTCTTTGCGCTCTTCCTCCGATTCTTTTACCTCCATCCCGCGGAGGTAAAGATCGATCTTCTCAGCAGCCCTCTTCCCATGACCTGCAGCCCGCACCAATACATCCGGACCCGTGACGCAATCGCCCGCAGAGAAGATGCCCTCCCGGCTCGTCTTGAACGTCCCTTCCTCCACAGAGATGGTGGATCGTTTCGTCGTCTTCACCCCGTCCTTCTCTTCGAGGAATGAAAGGTCAATAGCTTGACCAATGGCCGGGATGGCAATATCAGCCTCGATGAAGAATTCCGAACCTTTGATCGGGACCGGGCGCCGTCTTCCGCTCTCATCCGGTTCGCCCAATTCCATGCGGATACACTCCATTCCAACAACCTTTCCCTCTTTTTCTATGATCCGGACAGGATTACAGAGGTAGTGAAACTGTACACCCTCCTCTTCTGCATCGTGAATCTCCACCCGGTCAGCAGGCATCTCCTTCTTCGTACGGCGATAAACCAAGTTCACATCGGATTTACCAATACGAAATGAAGATCGCACACAGTCAATAGCCACATTTCCGCCACCGACCACCACCACCCTCTTTCCTTCTGGGTATGGGTCTCTTCCTTGATTGATTTCTAAAAGGTAGTAAACGCCAGGAATGAATCCCTTGTATCCCTTATCCTCCCCTTCCACTCCCATGGGGGTATTGGTCTGGGCACCTACGCCAACGAAGACCGCTTTGTAACCTTGTTCAAACATCTGCGAGATGGTGATATCTCTTCCCACTTGAGTGTTGTATCGGATCTCAACGCCTAACTGTTCCAAGACTCCTGCTTCATATCCCACGACGTCTCTCGGAAGTCTGTAATCGGGAATGCCCATGGCTGCCATCCCCCCCGGCTCACCCAACCTCTCCAAGATCGT
>Ga0209427_10005859_pt1 | contig 14066 bp, 15 predicted proteins | sample DeeMarSWOR136_30_FD_187465 | JGI IMG/M metagenome (GOLD analysis project Ga0209427, IMG submission 187465) | Marine sediment microbial communities from White Oak River estuary, North Carolina - WOR-1-36_30 (SPAdes) (version 2) | ecosystem: Environmental > Aquatic > Marine > Intertidal zone >... | reverse complement strand
AAGCCGGTCTTCTGCGTCGGGGCCCCCGGGGGGAGGAGGATCATCAGCCGCATCGCCCAGATAGCCCTGAACGTCCTCGAGTTCGGCATGGGCATGCAGGAGGCTTGCGCCGCCCCCACAGTGGACGCCAGCACGATGACGACGATAGTCGACTCAAGGATATCAGAGGACGTCGTATCGAAGCTCAGGGCCATGTCCCACCGAGTAGAGGTCGTCGAGGAGTCCCCCTTCGCGGGCCACTTTTCGAGGCCCTCCGGTGTCCTCATCGACAGTGAGCGGGGCCTCCTCCACGGCGGAGTCGATGTCTTCGACACTGCGGTAGCGCTTGGCATCTAAGAGGATGAGGCATCAGGCGCTCCCGATCATCTCCCCTATTATTCTAAGGGCTCGATCTATCTCGTCCTCGCTGTTGTAGATGTGGGTGCTGTACCGGACTCCCCTGCCCTCCCGGAGCGCTCGGGGCTGTATCCTGCCCCTCCTCCAGAGCTCGTCCTGGACCGACTTGCCCTCAATGCCCTCCACCTTGAACGTGGTGAGCCCCGAGCTCATTCTCGGGTGCAGCGGGGTGACGACCTCAACGCCCTCCATCCGGCTCAGACCCCTGCGGAGGCGGTCGCCCAGCTCCTTGATCCTCCCGTAGGCCCTCTCCGGGCCGATCTCGAAGTGGAGGTCCAGGGCGGCCTCCAGCCCCCTGAGGAGGGCTGGGTTGCCCGTGCCGCGCTGCCCCAGCCTGTAGCCGTTGTCCTCGTGGTTGTTCCACTGGGTGCTGGCGAGGGTCGTCCAGATGTCGTCGATGAGGGGCTTGCCGACGTAGAGGAAGCCGTTTCCCGCCGGCGCCATAAGCCACTTGTGGGGGCTGGAGTAATAGGCGTCGCAGCCGATCTCCTCTACGTCGATGGGGATGTGGCCCGTCGCCTGGGCTCCGTCGACCACCGAGATGATGCCGTGCTCACGGGCGAGGTCGCAGAGCTCTTTTGCGGGCAGTATCATCCCCTGCTCCGATGAGATGTGGGGGAAGGATAGGAGCCAGGTCTCAGGCGTTATCGCCTCCTCGAAGGTCTCGACGATCTCCCCGGGGTCCTCCACGGGGAAGCGGATCTCGGCCTTCTGGAGCCTCGTCCCCCTCCGCTCGGCGAGGAGCTCCCAGCCGCATCGTCCCCCCGGATGCTCGATGTCTGTGATGAGCACCCCGGCGCCCACTGGGAAGTCGAGGCCGTTGGCGAGGAGGTTCATCCCCATCGTGGCGTTTTGGGTGAGGGCGATGAGCCTGTAGTCTGCCTTGATGAGCCTCCCTATCTTCTCCCTAATCTCTGTGTAAGCAGAGTACCCCGAGAGGAGGCTCGTACCGCCCTCGCTCCAGTCGACGCGGGCGACCTCGGTCATGGAGTCCACCAAGTGGCCGACGACGGCGTGGAGCACCCGGAGGGGGGAGGCCCCGATGGTACCCGTGTTGCAGTAGGCCTCCTCGGTGGGCATCGGGAACTGCTCCCGTATCTTCGCCCAATACTCGGGGTCGTCGCCAGCGGGAAGCGGGGGGATTCCTCGGTGCAGGGCCGCGCAGGGGCAGGGCTCAGGCATGTTGATCTGATTCGAACCGTCTGAGGGATTATATAAAATAGACGCGGTTGTTCGATCACGCATCGGGACCGATATTGCTCAGACGATCCTCGTGAACGAGCATGCTAGCAAAAAATTCTCTTATATCCTGTCTAGTTATGTCTTAATTGGGAGAACGAGTTGAAGTTTGAAGAAGTTCTCAAGAAGAGAAGAAGCATCCGCAAATACAAAGGCACCCCCGTGCCCAGGGAGAAGATATTGAAGATGCTTGAGGCCGCGCGAATCGCTCCCTCGGCTGGTCACCGGCAGCCGTGGCATTTCATAGTGGTCGAGGACAAGGCGACGATCAAGAAGCTAGCAAAATCGGAGTGGGCTGCTGAGGCTCCGGCCATGATCGTCGGTTTAGCAGAGCAAGCTGCGTCTCCCGGCTGGTGGGCCAACGATCTAGGGATAGCGCTCGAACACATAGTGCTGGCCGCAACAGATCTGGGCCTCGGCACGTGCTGGATGGGACAGACAGGCAGGCAAGAGCTGGTCAAGGGCCTACTTGAGATACCCGATGGCTTCCATGTCGTCGCGGTGATACCCATTGGAGTGCCCGATGAGGCACCAGCCCCCAAGGAAAGAAAGAGCCTGGACACCATCGTCAGCTGGGAAAAATACGGCTCAAAATCTCATTAACCCTTTTTTTTAAACCCATAGTCGCACTCGGATCAGATGCAATATGTTTGTGTGCGGCGCAGATGTGATCGCGTATGTATGGATGTTGAGTTCCCGAATCCTCAGGAGATAGTCGAAATCGTTTAATATTCATATTTGGGTGATATAGGGTCAGTCCCTTCAGGTTATTGTTATGGAGCAGCTCTGCGATCTCTATTTCGAGTTCTCGAACGAGGACAGGCTGGAGATTCTCAAGATAGTGAGGGCGACGCCGCTCAATGTCACGAACCTGGCCCGAGAGAGGGACATCACGAGCCAGGAGTGCAGCAGGCATGTCTCCAGGCTTCTGGAGGCGGGGCTCGTGTACAAGGACCTGGACGGGCTCTACCACTCGTCGGCCTACGGGGACCTCCTGCTTAGGATCCAGCCCTCCTACGAGTTCGTCTGCGCCCACCGCGAGTACTTCAGGTCCCACTCCCTCGACTTCCTCCCCGAGAGCCTCGCCGGCCGGATAGGAGAGCTGTCGCTGAGCGACTACGTTGGCGACATCATGGTGTCCATACACAGGATGGAGAGGCTCCTGAAGGAGGCCGAGGAGTACGTCCTCACCATAGCCGCCCAGTACCCTGTCAGCACCTACCCCCTCTTCTTCGACGCCTGGGAGCGGGGGGTAAGGGTGATGTCCGTCGACTCTAGGCAGCAGGTGCCGCCCAAGGAGATAGTTGAGGCTATCAGCCGGGAGGACTGGAGGGAGAGAATCCACGAGGCCAGGGCGAAGGGTCTCTCGGAGGACAGGCTGTGGGACGTGATCGACATAAACCTCTGGATGTCCGAGAGGGAGGTCGCCATTATCGCCTTCCCCAAGGTGGACGGCTCCTCGGACCTCCTCGGCTTCAGCGGGGAGAGCGAGAGGACTCGCAGGTGGTGTCGCGACCTCTTCGACTACTTCTGGGAGAGAGGCGTGCCCGGCCACTGGGACGAGGTCCACCTGTACTCGGGGGAGAAACCCTGAGATCTGGAATGCGTGCACGAGATTCAAGCGACAACGGCTAACGAAAAGAAGTATATCCTTGATCTCACAATCTTTCCAACTTGAAAACCACGGGGCGTTTACCGTCCGAACAGGGGACGTAAACCACTCCTTCCTCAGTGTCGGGGACGTCTCCGCCGAGTGCGAGGAGGTACCTGTCCTTTCGCATGTCCTCCCACGCCCAGCTGCAAAAACCATCTGGCATACTGCCAGTTTCAGTGATCCACGATCGTCCCTCTCTCAGATGGCACTTCTCCACAACTTCCCCGAGGGCGTTAGTGAATTCGTGGCCGAAGACCTCAATTGGGCTGAAGGTTCTTACGACGGTTATCTTTAGTCTCGTCATAACATCACGTGCGCGAGAATGGGCGCGCTTGGCTGTCAGTTAGCTTTAATCGTATAAATTATTTCACCCTTTTCCAGTGCGCTTTAGCTCGAGCCTTCCTCATTCGCCTTAATAGAAATTGGTCAGCTGTTCGACTCTACAGACAGGGCGATGTAGATCAACAAGAAAATGATGAAGTTCAGCGTGAGGCCTGCATTTTTAAGGGCAGCGACGAAGAAAGCACCGATCGCGGCAAGGGCTATCCGGATTGGGATGGTGATCTGGTTCTTCTTTACTTGGTTCATTTTTACTACGCTCAACTCTGGCTTCTGACGTTGCTCAGTATCACCCTTGTCACGCCCTCAGCGTGGCTCTGCGTGATCTTGCCCGAGAACTTCAGGCGTCCCTCTCTCTGGATCCTCTCGGATATCTCTTCCAGTAGACTAAGTTCTTCGTCGGTGAGGGGCTCGGGGTCCTCCGCTATTCTCAGGTTCTCCTCCACCTCTTCGAGCCTGCTCATACCCACGATGGCTGTGTCGATCATCCCGGAGAGCACGTAGCGAAGAGCCTTCGGAGGTTCAGGTATTCCGCCGACACCCATCGCCTTCATGGCGATTATGCCCAGGTCTCTCTGCCTCGCCTGTGGCAGGAGCCGCTCCTCGGCCTTATTGGCTACATAGTTGTAGGGCACTATCAAGTTTGAAAAGGCGTCTGTCTGTATGGCGTCGACGAGGAAGTCTATGTCGTGCCCGGTTATGCCGATGTGATTGATCTCGCCCCTCTCCTTGGCGTCTACGAAGGCCTCGTAGGCTCCGCCTGGCGTCATGGCTGCAGGGAAGTCCCTTGCGTTTATTGGTAGCTCGGCGATCTCGATGTGGTCTACCCTCAGGGTTTCGAAGGTCTCCTTCAGTCGCTGCTCCGCGTCGGACCTTGCGCGGCTGCCTCCAATCTTCACAGCCAAGACCACCTCGTCCCTCCTATCCTTGAGGACCTTGCTCAGCTTCTGGCAGCTGTCTCCGTAGGTGACCGAGGTGTGGATGAAGTTCACCCCGCCGTCGATGCACCTGTTCACGACGGCGACCGCCTGCTTCTCGCTCACGTCCCTTATGGGGATGCCTCCAAAGCCCAGAACCGAGAGCCTGAGCCCCGTCTTTCCCAAGATTCTATAATCCATTATTCTCCCTTCAATCTGTGTTCATTTGTCTTGGAAGCATCAGACTCTGTTCTGGGGTCGGCTATTCGTAATAGGCGGCCCTGTCGTATACCTGCCTGGTTTTTACCTCGTTGAGCTCAGACTCGACAACCTCTCCGAGGAACAGGGTGTGATCCCCGGTGGAGACGGCGTCGATCTTGCGGCACTCTATCCAGGCCCTGCAGCCGGCCAGCTTCGGGACGCCGTTGTTACCCGGCTCCCACGCCACATCTTCAAGCTTGTCGATTGTTCTTCCGCTCGATGAACCGAAATGCTTCCCGAGGGGGACCTGGTCGTCGACGAGGACGTTCACCGTAAAGTGCTCGCTGGCGGACAGGAGCTCGTGGCTGTACCAACGCTTGTCGACTGCCACCGCCACTACGGGTGGCTTCAGGGACACCTGGGAGGCCCAGGCTACCGTTAGGCCGTTCACCCTGTCGCCAACCTTGGATGTCACGACGTAGACGCCGTAGTTCATCGCTCGGAGGTTGTTTTGATGCTCGGACATAGAACTCGACTCGTTCCCAGGCATGTGCTTCCAAACACTTGGCCACGGTTCAAATGTTACTTGAACCGTTAACCATTCAAATACAGATTGAATAGTCAAACCTATTAAATGTTTCTGAACTATCATTGGATGAGGGCATGTCGATGAAGAGAGGCAATGAAGATGAAAACGTTGACGAAAGAAAGACACTATACGAGTTCTGGGAGAGGCTCCCACCGGTCACCCTGCTGGCGCTCTCATCCAAGGTGATGTCGAGTCACCCGGTGCGCCCGGCGATACTCAGGATACTGAGGGAGGGAACAGTTGACTGTTTCGATGAGGAGCCTGTGGAACGGGTGCGCCGCGCCCTCAAGGCGGACGAGATCAGGGCCCGCCTCAAGGAGGGTGGGATAAAGATGAGCAAGACCAACCTCTACTTCCACCTGGGAGTCCTCGAGGAGAACGCCCTCATCAAGGTCGTCGCCAAGGTGCTGGAGGGGCGCCACAGGGTGGCCTACTACGGGAGAACCGCGAGGGGCATCATCCACAGGGACCCCGAGGAGAGCCTTCAGGACTACAGGCGGAGGTTCATGGAGGCCGGGAGGCTGGCGAAGGCGAAGAGGCCGGAGCTAGATCTCGGCTTCGTCGAGGGATTGGCGGAAGAGTTCCTGAGGATTAAGCAGAGGCGCGACGCTGCGCTGGCCGAATGGATGGCTAGAAATGAATCCCTGATGAGCGAGCACGGGATCGACTTCTTCGTCTTGTTCGAGTTCATGAAGAACCTGGATGCCGTAAGCCCGGAGTACGTCCAGTTCATGAGGAAGACGGCGGAGAAGCTTGGGATAGATATGTGGGAGCTAAATCCCTGAGTATAGTCAATCTGACCGTCAAGTTGTACTCGGGTGCACGAGCCATGGGGGGAACCCTATGCAAAAGTCCTCTCGTTCGCGCATGGATCGGTAAGAACTCCAATAGCCACTAGTTTGCATTTGTCATTGTGCCTGCAGTGTAACTGTTTACCGTGTTTAGGTCCGTCTTTTTATGTAGCCACGACGAATGAGGGAGCATGCCTGCTGAGATCGTCACTATAACCCAGAAATACATGATGGCCGTGAACTGCTACTTGGTAAAGACCTCAACAGGCTGCATCCTCATAGACACGGGCCTCCCCAAGAGGCGCGGCGACCTCGTTAGGGAGCTGGAGGCCGCGGACTGCGGGATTGGGGATCTGAAGCTCATCGTGATAACCCACGGGCACCTCGACCACAACGGCAGCACCGCCTATCTCCGCGAGAGGTACGGTGCAAAGATAGCGATGCACCTCGGCGACTCGGCGATGGCGGAGAGCGGGGACATGTTCGTGGGGTTGAAGGGCCTTAACGTGGCTGTCATCAGAGTCCTTCTCCCCCTGGTCGGCATGAGCAGGTATGACGGTTTTACGCCGGACATAATCCTCGAGGATGGACTCGACCTATCCGAGCACGGGCTAGACGCCAAGGTGGTACACGTCCCGGGGCACTCCAAGGGCTCGATAGGCGTCCTGACGACCGAAGGCGACTTATTCTGCGGCGACCTGCTTGTCAACAACAAGAATCTGGCGAGGAACACTCTAATCGACGACCAGGCCGAGTACGATGCGAGTGTCGAGAGGCTGAAGACTCTGGGAATTGGTACTGTCTATCCCGGGCACGGCAGGCCATTCAAGATGGAGCAGTTCTGGGAGAACAGCCAGTAAACCGATCACGGGGGATGTACTGGTTTGGTATTTTATTGGATGCAGAGTATTTCTGAACTGCACTATTGCGTTTGCATGTGCACTCAATGGGCTTGAGCCTGAGACAAATTGTACTCGTGGTTACCCCACTAGGATGAATCGGATCGTGTCGATCGTCCAGTGGAAGCTGATCGCCGCCTCGATGTCTCTCCTGTACGCCAGCACCGCCATTGGGAGCCCGAAGAGCACGCTGCTGATGAGCACGGTGACCAACGCCATCAACGGGTTTACGGGGAGCAGCTCGAAGACGTGCGGCAACGAGTGGAAGAGTACAGCCATGGCCACAGAGCTCCTGACGGCGGTGGCCTTTGGGACGTGTTTCACAAGCAGTGACATCGAGGCCCCCATGAAGAACAGCCTGTAGGCGACCTCCTCCATGATAGCAGGCCGCAGCGCGTTCACGCAGCCGTAGACGATGTCTCCGACGCCGAGACTCTGACCATAGAGGAAGACGAAGAACGCCAGATTGATCAGTGCAAAGGGTATCCCCAGGAGAAAGCCCGTCGCCAGGCTCCTGCCGGCCTTCTGTTGGTCGACCTCACAGAGGCTGGATTTGATGTATCTCTCCTTTCTCAGGGTGAACGAGCCGAGGGCCATCAGGAAGGCCTCCAGTGCGTTCAAGGTGGGATCGTAGAAGGGTATTATCGGCGTCCACCCGTGGAAAAGATAGCGATATTCTACCGATATCCAAACTAAGCCCGCCAACACAGCGGCCACGAGGACATCTCGTGAAATAATTTCTCTTCTATTTTTTATCACAAGGAGGAATCCCAGGACGCTGAACGTGAGGTTGAGAAGCGCAGCGGGCCCGCCGATGATTACACCGAGTAAAGGAGTGTCCGAGTATTGGGCGAGGGGGTACGATAAGGCGAAGATGGCTACATACGCCAGGACTACGGCTGATATCACGCCTAGGCCCTTGAAATTTAACCTGTTCACCGGTGTATCCATTTCTCTTTCACCGCTGTTCGTTTTTACTGCTACTTTGAACCATTGATACCGCTGAGGATCTGCGTCATGACAAGTGAATGCTCATCTGGCTCCTCCAAGTGTGGCCTATGCCCCGACCTCTCCAAGACGAACTTCTCCTCTTGGGGCGCCTCGAACTGCTCGAACCACTTCGAAGATGGCTTCAGTATGATGCCAGCTGCGAACGCTTCCCTCCAATCGGGGGACCTCCCGTGTAAACTGTATGTCAAGGTCCCCCGTAGTGCGATAAAGGATATATTTAAACCATGTTTTTCATCTAAGAGTTGAAATAAAGCAAGCGGGGTTTTCTCTCCTTGCCCGTTAAACAAGGAGTGCTCGAAGAAGTCGCCTCTCCAGCTCCCAGAGTGAACGAATACTTGCGCGAGCTCTGTCGGCGACTTTCGGAGGCTTGTCATTCTGTGACTTGGATTCCGCTCATGATCTCATCGATCCAGTCGAACATCACTTGATTGCCCCGCGACAGGTTGTCCAGCTGAACGTGATCGTCGCTGCCGTCCTTCTCGAGGGTAAAATGGTGCAATTTCTTCTCCCTGGAGGAGACCGATTCCAAAAATGTCTCTGCCTGTTTCATGAGGATGGGGCCGTCGCCGTTGCTCACCATCGCGAGGACCGGGCATCTTATCCTCTCCAGCATCTCTCGGGACACCCTCCAGTCCCTGAAGTAGTCAGACATCATGGCAATATCGGTGGAAATTTTCAGGCCGGCGCTCCAGGCGCTGTACTCCTTCAGGGCGTAGGTGAGCGGAGACCTCCTCCACTTTCTCTCAATAAGCCTGCTGAGCACCGGCTTCGGTATCTTGGTGACGAAACCCTTGAAGCCTGAGAAGCTCATCTCGTGGACGTCGATAATCGGGCTGTTGAGCACCGCCGCCGTCACCCTCTCATCGTTGGAGACGACTCTGGCGGCGGCGTACCCCCCGAAGCTCAGCCCGGCCACTATCAGCCTGTCGTCGACGCCCGGGAGGGTCGCCAGGAAGTCCAACGCCTGCCTGTAGGGTTCCTCGGGGTCCTGGCTCTTCACGTAGTCAGGGTACAGGTGAACGGCTCCCCTGTGGCCCGGGTGGTCAAACGTGAAGAAGTTGTACCCCCTATCGTGGGCCGCGAAGCCGCAGGCGAGGAAGTTCTCCTCTATCGTCCCATCGTTCCCGCCGATGAGCACGAGAGTGGGGCGTTTCTCACCTTCGTGGGATCTCCAGAAATATCCGGGGAGCCTGTACCCGTCTACCGGGACGTCCACGACTGTCACCGGGTCTCTGAAGCACCTCGCTGCCTTTCTGAAGCAGTCCACGCCCCTCTCCCAGAGCCTTCGGAAGGAGGGGTGGGTCGGAGGCGCCCCGTACTCTGCCGTCCTGTAGTAGTTGGAGGCCCTGAGGTAGCTGTACTTGGCGCTCGTGGCGTGTCCCCGGTCCAGTGATTCGTCGCCGAGAGCCTCGACCATCTCCGCGACCCGACTCCACTCGTTCATCCAGCTGTCAGGGTCCCCTTCGTCTATCTTGCTGGCCGCGCTCAGGCACTCACCCACCTGAGCGGCTCCGACATTCATGTACTGCAGCGTGCGGCTGAAGACCCAGTCCGTCTCGGGGTCCCTGAATACTCCAAACGTGTGCCTCGTCCTCGCAATCCGTTTCGAGTCCGCCATATCTACGATCGTTTCTTTCAAGTTATTATAAGGAGGATTGTTGTATCATACTATACGACATGTCCCTGTCCTTTGGCAAGCGGCTGGGGCGCCTCCAGCAGGTCATCCTCGCCCTTCTCTGGGATGAGGAGATGTACGGCCTGGAGATTCAGAGGGGCGTCAGCGTCTACGGCTACAGGGCTACCTCGGGGCAGCTCTACCCCGCCTTGCAGAGGCTTGAGGAGAACGACTGCGTTCAGTCGTCTGAGCGCGTCGGGGTCGGAGCCAGCAGGAAATACTACCGCATCACGGAGAAGGGAAGGAAGAGCCTGATCGAGAACGTCCTCGACCAAGTGAAGATCCTGGAGATACTCGCCGCGAAGAGGCTCTCGAAGGTGCTCATCGAGTCGGGCCTGCTGGACGTTGGAGAAGGTGACGTCGTCGTCGAGTTCTCCGATCTGCGGTTCACCGACATCGAGTCCACGATCTCAGACAGAGTAGGTGCTCGTGGATGTCACGTCATCGTCACGGGGAACGACAGGGACTCAGGGCTTCTGAGGGAATGGATCGCCGTAGAGGGAATCAACGACAGAGTCAAGATCGTTCAGGCCGAGGGCGGGTCCATCGAGGTGGACGACGGCTCCGCCGACCTGGTCCTGATATTGTTCAGGATGCACCTGGACGGATCCTCCTGGATCCTGTTTGAGGCGAGGAGGATCATCGGCGAAGGGGGGAGGGTGCTGATCTTCGACCTGCTGGACAGAGGAGACGACTTTCGAAGCGACCTCTACGGGAGCGTTCTCCCTGATCACAGCGGCATGGGCGTGAAGATCGATGAGCTGCACAAACAGATCGAGTTGAACGATCTAGAGGTGTCGGAGGAGTTCACGGAGAGGGGACTGATCATCATGGTCATGAATAGTCCTACAACCTGAGTCAGAGGGCCATACCTGGACACTCGACAATGGAGGTCTTCATGGCTTTGAGACGGGATCTATCTGAAGAAGGCGTGGGGGCGAAGAGGCTGCTCTCAACGGAGGGCGAGTGGTTCATAGACGAGAGGGGCCGCAGGGTCCTCCTCCGCGGCGTGAACCTGGGGGGAAGCTCCAAGGTGCCCTCTAGGCCAGATGGGGCGACTCATATTCCGACGGACTTTACATCGCGCGACGTCTCCTTCGTGGGCCGCCCCTTCCCCCTCGAGGAGGCTGACGACCACCTCCGCAGGATCAGGCACTGGGGCTTCAACTCGCTGAGGCTCCTGGTAACCTGGGAGGCCGTGGAGCACGACGGCCCGGGGCGGTACGACCGGGAGTACCTGGACTACCTGGAGGAGCTGCTGAAGGCCGTGGAGGAGCACCGCCTCTACACCGTCATCGACCCCCACCAGGACGCCTGGAGCCGGGCCTCGGGCGGCGACGGAGCACCACTCTGGACCTTCGAGGAGGTCGGCCTCGACCTGACCAGGTTCGACGAGTCCGAGGCCGCCTACGTGATGCAGCACCGCTTCGACCCCGGCGACAGAGCCTCCTACCCCGACATGTCCTGGCTCCAGAACGCCGGTCGACTCGCCCCCTGCACCATGTGGACCCTCTTCTTCGGTGGCAGAGCATTCGCCCCCTCCTGCAGGATCGGGGGAGCGAACGCCCAGGACTACCTCCAAGGCCGCTACATCGACGCGATGAGGGAGGTGGCGAGCCGGGTGAAGGGCAATCCCTATGTCATCGGCTTCGAGACGCTGAATGAGCCGGGTTCCGGCTGGATCGGGAGGCTCGTCGACGGCTCCGACATGGACCTCGCTAACACCCTGTTCCACTCCTTCACGCCCTTCGACGCGATGCTCACCGGAGCGGGCTTCCCGCGGGAGATACCCTATCGAGCCATCAAGGGCTTCGGCATCAAGGAGATAAGACGCGACACCCTGAACCCCGACGGCGTCAGCTGCTGGCTCGAGGGCTTCCCTGACATCTGGCACCGGGAGGGTGTGTGGGACGTCGACGAGGCCGGTGAGCCCGTCATCCTCAGGAACGACCACTTCAGCGTTAGGGACGGGCGGCGCGTCGACTTCATCGAGGACCACTTCGCCCCCTTCGTGAGGCGCTACGCGAGGGCCCTCCGGGAGGTCCTGCCGGGGATGGCGGTGTTCGTCATCCCGCCCTTCAGGGCGGGGCCCGGCGGGAGGCTGCTCCCCTCCGAGCTCCCAGAGAACACCGTGAACGCGACGCACTGGTACGACGAGCTCACGGTGAGCACGAAGAGGTTCCTGGGGAGGGCCAGCTACGACACGAGGACCGGAAAGATAGTGATGGGGGTCGGGAACGTGCAGAGGATGTTCGCCAGACAGCTCGGGGCTATCAAGGACGCCTCCACCGAGGTCCCCGGGGGCATGCCGACGGTGATAGGCGAGTTCGGGCTGTGCTTCGACCTCGACGGCGGCTCGGCCTTCCGCGCCTGGAAGAGGGACCCCAAGATGGCCTGGGACACCCACATCAGGGCACTCTCCATGTACTACGACGCCCTGGACGCCAACCTGCTGCACTCGATGCTCTGGAACTACACCCCGGACAACGACAACGAGTGGGGCGACCGGTGGAACCTGGAGGACTTCTCGATCTTCAGCCCCGACCAGCGGGCCGACCCCTCGGACATCGGGAGCGGCGGGAGGGCCGTCGAGGGGTTCAGCCGACCCCACTTCGTCCGAGTCTCGGGTACGCCCCTGGGGATGAGCTTCAACCTAAAGCGCAGGGAGTTCAGGTTCGAGTTCGACGCCGACCCGGGGATCGACGCCCCGACGGTCATCTACGTCCCGCAGGTCCACTACCCAGGCGGGTTCGAGGTCGAGCTGTCAGGAGGAGAGATTGAGGAGACGGGGGACCGACAGCTGCTGGCCCTCCACATTAAGGAAAGTGGGATTCATACGGTCGTGATCAAGCCTAGTAGATAGCTCTCCACAATACGCTCGGTGTCTTTGAAGGCTCGATTCTAGGAGGCATTGCCCAGTGGAAAACGATTGGGCTACTCGCCCTTTGAGATCTCCTTGGCCCAGGCTGCTGCGCGCTCGGTCTCTCCATCTCTAAGGGGGCCTTTGGTGCCTTCGACGATGAAGCCCTCCGGCGGCACCACGAGCTTGCCCCCCCTCTTTTTCAGGCTGTCCGCGATCCGCGTCGCGGCGTAGCCAAAGATCCTGACAAACATGGACGCTCCCCTCGTGTCGAAGGCGGCCACCTCAGTGCCCTCGAGGAGGGCCGCCGGGGCGTCCTTGATGAAGCTCTGGATCGCTGGCGTTGATCTGCCGCCGTGGGTGGGGGAGCCGACGATAAGGAGGTCGGGCCTCTCCAGCTCGGAGGGGCTTACCCTGCCGGCGCGGAGCACTCTTACTTCGCCTTCGATGGCGTCGCCAATGGCCTTTGCGATCATCTCCGTGTTTCCATACTGAGTATTGTAGACGATTATAGCCCTCATGCATATCTCCGATTCAGTGTAGAAATATTCGATAATATAACGCTTGCAGGTGCTGTCTCGGAATCTGGTGTAGATTGAGGTGTAGAAGGTTATACCGGGTGGCAGGCTAAGCTCAGCGCTTTTAGGGGCATCAACGCTATAAATAACTCGGCGTAGATCGTCTGAGGGTCCGGTTTGCCTGGCTTGATAGTCGCCTTCGAGGGGCTCCCCGGGTGCGGCAAGTCCTCCGTCGCCCGCGAGGTTGCCAAGAAGATCCAGAACTGCGTGATCATGCCCGAGGTGAGCGAGCTCGCGGCGTCGAAGGGCTTCGAGGTTGCGGACAGGGCGTCCATCGGGACCGAGACCTGGTTCCTCACCCAGTACTACACCAGGGGCACCGAGGCGAAGAGGCTCCGGGACGAGGGCAAGACGGTCATCCAGGACCGCAACTACGCCAGCAGCCTCGCTTTCGGCTTCGCGAACTTCGTGGCCAGCAACAACCCGAGCATCTTCATGCACTTCCCAAGCTACATAGTGAACAAGACCGTCGGCACCCTGGTGAAGCCGGACGCGTACATCTTCTTCAAGATACCCGTCTCGGAGTCGGTGAGGAGGCAGGACTCCAGGGAGGAGATGAGAGAGGAGCTGAAGACGGGCAGCGTCGGGGTCCTGAGGGACTGCGATCGGTTCTACCGGGTGTTCTTCACGATACTGGAGCCGGAGGTCCCCCTCTACGAGATCGACGCCACACGGCCGAAGGAGGCGGTGCTTGAGGAGGTCATGCGGATCCTCAGAGAATTAACTGAGACGATGTCTTCCCCTCCAACCTCCACCATTTAGTAGTTTAAAGGGGGGATTTGTAATGTGCGCATGCCGTCGTGCGCTGTGGATTTGACCCCCCCTCTATGTCCCGAGGCGCCCGTGTTCTGTTTGGTTTTCTCGTTGTTTTTCGTGTTCGGCCGGGTTTTTTATATGATTTTTGATGTTGTTTGATA
>Ga0209427_10005856_pt1 | contig 14071 bp, 16 predicted proteins | sample DeeMarSWOR136_30_FD_187465 | JGI IMG/M metagenome (GOLD analysis project Ga0209427, IMG submission 187465) | Marine sediment microbial communities from White Oak River estuary, North Carolina - WOR-1-36_30 (SPAdes) (version 2) | ecosystem: Environmental > Aquatic > Marine > Intertidal zone >... | reverse complement strand
AAAAAGCGGCTTGTCCCAGAGATACCTGGCCGGTATAGCCCAGGAGGAGGCACAGGCCCACCGTTAGCATTGTGTGGATGCCGATTAAGGTGATAAGGAGAGTGTACTGACCCAGGAACCAATCGAAGGGTATCAATATCATGAACAGCAGCAGCGCTGCGATCGCGAAGTAAATCCACCTACCCTTCGATCTTGCCAACATCAACCTACTCTCTCTTCCGCGGCCAGCCTGCCTGACCGGATGAGCAATATCAATAGCAGTACAACCATAGCAATGACATCCTTATAGGACGATGTGAAAGGTCCCCAGTCTACTCCGACGGCCAGGGACTCAACGATTCCCAGGGTGAAACCCCCGACAACCGTTGCGATCGGGCTCTTGAAGCCGCCGATCGATGCTGCCACAAAACCCTTGAGACCCAGCATAAACCCTACACTATAGTATGTAAGGGTCAGCGGGGCCATAACTACCCCGCCAATGCCTCCTAGGGCTGCCGCCAGGGTAAAGGCGATAAGTGCCATTGCTTTCGGATTGATACCCACCATACCGGCAGCTACCGGGCTTATAGCACATGCCTTTAAGGCTTTACCAACCATTGTATAGGAGAGAAATAGGTGCAGCAGAACCATCACCCCCAGAGTGGTGCCGATTATCCACAAGGCCTGAGGGTGAATATAGGCTCCCAGAAAAGATATGGATTCACTACCGGTAAAGTAGGGAGGACGTACGATGTCCACTCCCCACGGGAATACCTCTCCGGCAATGCCGCGAAAGAAGACGGCAGCCCCGATGGTGATGATAATAAGGCTAACTACCGAAGCTCTCCTCGCGGTGCGGATGGCCAGTATATACATAATCGCGCCGATCGCTGTTGCGGTGAGCACCGATAGGATGAGGGCGGGAACCAGTGGAATTCCAGCTGAACTGATTAGGTAGAACGAGAGCATGCCCCCCAGCATCACGAACTCGCCCTGGGCGAAGTTAATAATGCGGGTTACGGCATAAATTATGGTAAAGCCCAGCCCTACCAGGGCGTAGATGCTGCCCATGGTAAGACCGGATATAAGATACTGAAGGAACTGGTCCGCTGACATGCATTAGACCTTTTGATTGTATAATGTAATAAGGGGGAAAGGGACGCTTTCCCCCTTATTATTATCTAGGGCACATTGGACAAGATGGTCTCTACTTTAACCAGATCCACTCTCCTTCGACAATCTTGTACATGTAGAGATTTCCTGTCCCCAATCCAAGGTGGTCTTCAGGCGATATGTTAAATACACCGCTTGTCCCGTTAAACTCTGGCATACTCTCGATCTCACCCCTGATGAAATCCCTTGCCTCTGCTAAGGTCAGACCGTCTACCATTTCCTCAAGGGCCAGTATCACCCAGCTCAAGCCATCATAGCAGTGTCCACCGAAGGTATCGATGGATCCCACGCCGTATAAGGCCTCATAGTCATCCCTGTAACTTACCAGGACTTCCTTCTGTGGGTCACTATCCGGAACTTCATCTGCTGCCAGTACCTTGCCCGCGGGGATAATAACTCCTTCAACAGCATCTCCTCCCGCTGTAACAAATGCCTTATTGGCAACTCCGTGGCTCATGAAAAGGAGAACATCCTCCATCTGCATCGTTTTCATATCCTGGGCAACGATGGCAGACCCTTTGTCAGTGGACCAGCAGACTACTGCCTGAGGATTATTGCCCTTAATATGAGTGACCTGGGAGATCATGCTGGTGTCCGCATCTGCAAATGTCTGGTCATCGACAATATCGATTCCGTAATCATCAGCTAGATCTAGGAGAAGAGTCCTGCCGGCATCCCCGAACCCTCCGGTGTCGCTTATGATAGCAACATCAGTTATGTTCGCGCTCTGTAAATAGGAGTAGATTTCGGGAATTACCTCGTATTCTGTCTGCGGTGTTTTGAATATCCAGTATCGCTGCGCCACTGGTTCTACAATACTGCGTGCCGCTGCTAGAGAAACCAGGGGGATCTTCGCCGTGGTCACAGTATCAATAATGTGCATGCTAGTGCCGCTTCTACTAGGCCCTACTATGGCCAGTACCTTGTCCTGATTGATTAGCTTCTCTGCCATCAGGGCAGCCTTGTCATTATCGCCCTCAGTATCGTAGATAATGATCTCCACAGGGTGTCCGTTGATGCCACCCGCCGCATTGATCTGGTCTACCATCATCTCTGCCGTCTGCTTTTCAGGGATGCCCAGGTTTGAGCAGGGACCGGATAGATCAAGCAGTGCGCCCACCTTGTACGTATCCCCTGCGTCAATTGTTTCTTCCTGGGTGCAGCCCATGGGGAAGATGGCGAGCAATGCTACCACTAGGACTAAGATTACCGACGATTTAAGGTATTTCTTCATTTGGCTTCCCTCCTTTCTTCTATTTTCGTAAATTATGACAGACTATATCGTGCTTTGCAACACCTTTACATACAATACCTCCTTCTTATGGCTGCTCGGCAGAAAGTATAGCATACAAAAACAAGTGGTGCAATAAATAATAGGTCATGTAAGCTAAATTGCTGAAAACAGCCATGGCACTATTACGTGGTTCAGGCCATTCTCAGTCTGAGTTTATAAACCTCTAACAGGCCCGAGGTTAGGCGCAGCCAAATTCAGACATTAAGGTTCAGATAATATTCATATAAGCTTTACAAACTCTTCCAATGGAATTGCCGTCCACGTCTCCGTTTGACTACCCCCTCCGGATGCGAATGACAAGGGCATTCTTGTAGCGGTTTTCTCGTCGGGTGCCTCATATATGAACATCATGTCATAGGCTCCTTAGAGACTGTATATGCCTATTGTCTTGATTCCCATCATTTCAGCTATCTTTAAACCTTGCTCAAACTGCTTGCCGAGGTTGCCTATGTTTTTAGCCCCTCCGATGTGAACTTAACTAGTGTTACGTACGTGGTCATTAAACACCTCCTTCCTGACGTCAAAAGATAGCATCTGCTATAGTGATTGTCAACATAATCAGGTTTTTTGTTTCCCCGATCCTTTCAGATAACGTTGACTGCACGATACGCTGGACTGTTAACCTGAGGTGTAAAGGGAGATTGTGCTGTCAAGGGGCGACGGTGGAGGCCGGAGAGCAGCCCAACACGGGGCTTGAGCCAGCTCACAGTTTGAATCCTGCTCAGGGAGCCATTTATTCTCCATAATCTTTCATTCCCCTTTCCAGGTGAGGGGGCAAGCCATGCTGTTCCTCTTTCATGCAGGTCGGGGTTCGTAAATAACCAGCCCCCTCTGACCATGGAGCCTATTCTGCTCCAGATATAGTTGGGAAGGGGACCTTTCTGGGTCACAAAATTTGGCCCATCTATCCTTACCAATTTGAACCCTTTGGGCGTAGCCGCAACGTTAAGGTGACGCTAAGATATGATGGAAGGTGATTCTATATGAAAACAGCAGCGTTAGAGAGCCTAGCTTACCTGGTCTTACTGACTTATGTGCTGGCGCTGTTTCTAGCGCTGGCCTAAACCTGAAGCGAGGATTACAGGTTCGAATCCTGCTCGGGGAGCCAAACAGGACTATTGCAAAGTCCGGCGTAGAAACGTTGTTTGAACTTTCCATAGCGCCCGCTTTCTCTTTCCAAGGGAGGCGGGCCTATGAACATTTGTGACCGCATACAAGTCTATCTAGACCTTGGCCTAGGGCCTATCTCCCTTAAGCCTCGCTCTGAGGAACCGCTGGTTGCTTCAGCCGACCATCGGAATCAAAGACCTGAAGAACAGGAGCGCCGGCCTTCACACTGTGATTTCAACCAGTGCGTCTGCTCGGAGCCATATCAGGTGATCTTGCACTTCAACCTCATAGAGGCTTTCCACGTCTGTTCCATCGATCCAAAATATCTCGGTCAGGAGGTTGACCATGGATAGCCAGCTAATGAGCTTCGGATACTTTGCAGAGAGGGCTTTGCTTTGGACCCTCATGGGCCACTTGGCAGGTCTCCGAGGGGCGCAGCTTGCCCAGTGCGCCTTTATTGGTCCTATAGGGGAACGTGTCATCGGGGTTACCCTAGAGGACCTACTAACAGCTATTGAGCAAGAGGAGAGGGCAATGGAGCGACAGGAAAAACGGAGACTATTCCCCGAAGCGCTAGCGCCTGCTGAAAGACAACTCCCTCCTTCTACTATGAAGACAATAGAGATCGCGCCTTCGCCTTTGCTCAGCGGTCAGACGATAGGAGTCAACAAGGATGGCAAATAGCTTGAGGTTATTCCTCATCCTTCCGTTGTACTAATCCTGGGGCGCAGAGGGAGCGGCAAATCGGCACTTGGCTACTGGCTGCTTGAGCTGTTCAGGTTCAGGTCATTGCCATTCGTGCTGGGCATGCCTGGGCAAGGACGGAAGATAGTGCCCGAGTGGCTGGGCATCATCAACGACCCCAGCGAGGCTCCCCAAGACTCCACAGTGTTAGTTGACGAAGCCTATCTCCAGTTCCAGGCTCGGGAAAGCCAGAAGCCTGGCAACCGTGAAATATCTCGCATACTTAACCTCTCCCGCCAGAGGCAGCAGACGCTAATCTTTGTCAGTCAACAGGCAAGATACCTGGATAAGAATATCGCCAGTGCCGCAGATGTCCTTGTGATCAAAGAGCCTGAGCCTCTACAGCCAAAGTTTGAGCGGCGAGAAATCAACGAGATAGTGAAGATTGCAGGTGAAAAGTTCCGTGAACTAACCGGGAGCAAGAAAGAATGGAGCCTGGTTTACTCGCCGGTCGCCAACTTCTTCGAGCTACTATCAAACGACCTTCCCTCCTATTGGAGCAGCGGGCTTAGCCGCGTCTACGGCTCCTCAGCCTCAGTGGCACCTACAAAACCAGCTACGAAGGTAACCAGAGAAGAAAAGGTGAGAAGCGCGAAACAACTGGCGGGGATGGGTATATCTGTTAGCCAGATCGCGAGGGAGCTTGGTGTTCGCAGCAGGACTACTGTTTACACTTACCTAGCCACGCCGGAGCCCGGTGTGCAATCCCGTTGAACAGATTGAACACTTTTAAACAGGTGATTGTTCAAATTTTAAAGCTATGCGTTTGGGTCACTCGCTGATGGACACATCAGAAGATTGACCATGAGATACAGCGTGGTTGCTGCAAGGTTAAGAAGCTGATGAAAGCATATCTTGAGATAGAGGAGGCAGTACAGCTTGATGACGCCGCAACATGCCTCAGGGACAGGCTCCTGATCAGAATCCTGAGGCGTTTGGGCTGCCGTGTCAGCGAGGCCCTGGCTCTTACTGTAGAGGATATCGACTTCGACCGAGGTGTGGTCACGATCCAGCACCTGAAGTCACGCATTAAGCTCTATTGTCCTCGCTGCGGTGCTGGTCTCGGTAAGGCCCACGCCTTCTGCCACAAGTGTGGCACTGGTGTAGATGACGTCATATCTAGAGTACAGAGCCACCGACGGATAAGGACACTGCCCGTCGACAGTGAGACACTGAAGATGCTGTGTGAATACATAACCGAAGAGAAGGCGGCACCTCGCAATGTCCAGGGACGCATCTTCGGTATAAATCGGCACCGGGCCTGGCAGATTGTGAAGGACTGCGCTCTTAGGGCGGGACTTGGCGAAATCGTGAACCCGGAGACTGGCAGAGTTCGAGGCGTGAGTCCGCACAGACTGAGAGACGCATTTGCCATACATGCGATGAAAACCGATGACTCAGGAGACGGACTGAGGCTCCTGCAGGAGCACCTCGGTCATGCCAGCTTCAACACTACTGCCAAGTATAGGGAAATGGCCGGTGAAGAGCACCGTGCATGGTATGAAAGGCTGTGGAAGAAGAAAGGTGCTTAGCATTACCCGTTTATCACTACCAGCCTCGAGGCAAACCACACAATCTGGCTTTTTTTATGTCTAAGGTAACAGATTGGGTAGGTGTTATGCCTAGTGTTTCACATTATCCTGTCATGATGAAGCTTTTACAAGAATCGCTCGGGGTTTGCCAGCTAGCGTCGTCTGTGTATCAATACAGAGGTAATGATAAATGCCACCACACACCACGCACTAACAACACCAAAGGCAAGCCCAATGTTGACGTCTAGATCTGTAAGTGTGCCACGTGATAGATCCGCCATGTATTGTATCGGCAAACCACGATGCAATGTAGCGAGCCAGCTAGGTACTTGCTCAATAGGATATATAACTGGTGAGAACAGCATGATTAAGAATACTATAATCTGTGTGGCTAGGTGGGCCAGTTGCGGCTTTGGAGCACCGTAGGCAATGGTGTAACCGATGAAAACGCCCGTTAGCGCCACAAGCAGTAAAGCAGGCACTACCAACGGACTCACCTCTAGACTAAAACCGTGATATATGGCACCAATCGCCAGAGCGATCACCACACCTGGTAGGCTCACCAACACCCAAACTGTAGCGTCGGCTGCCAAATATACCATACGTGGTATTGGCAAGGACCATATGTATTCGAAGGTACCCTCTGTTCTGGCCATGGCTATTATCTGTGGAGCTAGCACCAGACCCGTCATAAGCAGGATGAGGGTAGGTGCACCCGTAGTGAGAAACTTAGCAGTGGTTGGACTGATATCTGGATACAGAAAACTCAAACCTATGACAAAACCAACGGCAATCATAACCTGCACAGCTGCTTCAAGTGGCAGCAGGGGCTTATTACTAAGAGCCTGCCACTTTAGCATAAGTCCGTAACTGCGAAGCGATTGGGGCATGATTAGTCTCCCCTTCCATCATTTCCTGGGCATCGGCATGTCCGACCATTTTCACGTAAACGTCTTCAAGGGTAATCGGACCAATGGAGAATTCTTCCACTATGCCCATTTCTTTAAGACCACGCGCCCATTGAATAGCCGGTGCCATATCTCCTTCTGTCAGTCTAGTGACTAAGCGCTGACCAGTGACTACGGTGTGTTGCATAAACTCCGGCAGTACTGGTGCCTCTACCATTGGTTCTAGAATGAGTTCGAACCGCATGTTATTATTACCATTTTCTTTAAGTGAACCCGGTGTTCCCATTCCAACCACTTTGCCTTCATTTACGATTGCCAAGCGGTCGACTGCGCGCTCCGCTTCAATTATGTTATGTGTCACTAGCAGCACTGTAGAACCCATTCCTGTAAGTGCTCGTACTTTTTGCCATAGCAATCGACGCCGCAATGGGTCAACGTCATTCGTTGGCTCATCAAGTATGACGATGCGGCCCGGCACCACTACTGCCATACAGAAGGCAACCAAACGGCGCATGCCGCCAGAAAAACTATCTGCAGTCTTGTTGGCCCATTCCTCCATCTCCAACTGGTCAATCAGCTCCCACGCTCGTTCTCGTACATGTCTCGCAGAACCCCCGCGTATCCTACCTACCAACTCAATCGCCTGTCTGGCAGTAAGACCAGTAATCGGCACCTGAGTTTGCGCCTGAAAAGAGCAAGCCTGTCGGGCATAGCCCGGGTTGGCGACAATATCGACACTATCAAGCATGATGCTGCCCGAATCTGGTTTCACCAGGCCAATGATTTGGTTTACCAGAGTTGTCTTGCCCGCTCCATTAGGTCCCAACAATCCGAAGATCTCACCTTGCCGCAATGAGAGTGAGATGTTGTCGTTGACCAAGATACCCCTAACGTATGATTTATGAAGTTTATCTATCTCCAAGACTACGTCTTGAACTCCAGATTCATTGACTTTCATAGTCACATCTCTTTTCATATCTGTTCCCGGTAATCTATTTCCTTGGAGAACGTGCCGCTTACTATCGCGTCATATACTGCCATGTATGAATTAAGGTCAGTCTCCGAGTTCAATATTTTCTGAATCCCAAAGCCCACAAACATGCTTACTAGCACTTGTGCAATAGCGGTAGGATCAAGTTGATTGTTGAATATCCCCTTATTCTGGTGATATTTCACAAGGTCGAAGAGTTGAGCAATCGCAGTGTCTTGACTCTTACGTAAAGCCTCAGCAATACGCGGATTACGGCTAGCCTCAGCATACAATTCACAGTCTAAGCTAGCGGCTTTTGCAAGGTCAATCTGCTTGGCAAAAGAAAGTAAGGCATGCCGTAGGTTGCTTAGCGCTTGATCCTTATTTCCAGATGCTGCTGCGGTAATCATCTCGCTATTACGTTGTTGAGATATCTCTGTGGCTGCTGCTACGATATCTTCCTTACTCCTAAAATAGTTGTAGACGGCCCCGGGACTCAAGTTGGTAGCATCATAAATATCTTGCATAGTTGTATTATGGAATCCTTTTGCCATAAAGGTTCTGGTAGTGGCTTCAATTATCTCATTGCGTCTCGCATCAAGGTATGCTTTAGGTACTTTGGGTGACATTCTCTAACCTCCTAAATAGACTAGTCTATTTATATTTAGACTATACAATCTATTTTGTCAAAGCCATAGAAGCAGCCTAGCTGACATTTAGGGGTATACATAGCAATACATGATCTATTCATACTATATTTTCTCTTTGTTATTTCATATTTCTAATCATATCTAATATTTCTATCTTCAATAAGAAGAAATGGACAGAGGGCAGAGTACTGGCTTCTATACTGTCTGACAGGTCACATTGTACGAAAAAGAAGGGGTATTAAATGTCTACACAATATGACGGATTGTTGGGTTACAGGCAGTCAGACGAAAAAGCTAGGGGAAGTATCGCCTCATTTTGGGTGGAGAGCTTCGCCACACGGTGATAGACTGGGATTCCGGGGGCTACGGTGCACGGCCTACATATCGAGGACTAATGCAGATCTAAGAGAGGTGCTTGACAATCAGATGCCATGGGCATAATATTTCGGCAAGAGCGATGAGGGCTCAGGATACCTCATCGCGAATTGAAATGGGAGGTTCACAATGGCAGAGAGTGAAAGCGTCAAGGAAAGAGCCTACAACTACGAACGGCAGTACCATGGCTGTAGTCAATGTCCCCTGCTCGCACTTCAAGAGTATCTAGGATTGGAAGATGAGTTAACCTTCAAGGCCGCTAGCTCTCTATGCGGCGGACTCGCCTTTAGCGGTAACACATGTGGAGCACTATCAGCTGGAGTAATGGTTCTAGGCATGAAATACGGTCGTGCCAATATAGAGGAGGGGCTTGCCGGTCTGGTGAAAGGGATGCTACCAGCGCATAGACTGGTCAAGTGGTTTGAAGGTGAGTTTGGAACTACCGTCTGCCGCGAACTCTCGGGGCTCCAAATGGATGAAGAGATATTGAAGGCCATGGCAGCGGCCCCTGAGGCAATGGAAGCAGCCCTTCCTGCAGAACTTATCGAGAAGTGCTCTCAGATTGTAGGCAAGACGGCGGAGAAAGTGGCCGAACTCATAAGCGAAGAGGGTTGAATCGTCATACGTAGGTCAAATAGCTCCCGAATTGCCAGTCAGCAGGACTGAGAGTAACGCAAGGACTATCGTTCAGAATACTCAGCTTGCACCACCATCATTGATTCAACGCAAATAACTCGAAGGCGGCTTGGCACCGACCTTAACAGAAGGAGGACAGATGATGGAAGATCAGGATACTTGCCACATAGACGTCTTTGAAATCTCTGTTAGTGTCCCGGATCGTGATAAGGCCATACAGGAGTTTCGTGACCGTCTCGGCCTTGAGCCGTACTACATGATGGAAGCCGAACTGCCAGGTTTCATTTTACGTGGTAAAGAGGTACCACCCTTCAAAGCCAAGTTCGCTTTTTACCGTGCTGGGCCGGTCAGACTTGAACTGCTTGAAGCTGAGGGCGGCATTTATGCCGAGTATATTCGGAAGCATGGTCCGGGTGTAAATCACATTGGATGTCGCGTGTCAGATGTCGATTTCGAGGTTGACTGGTTCAAGAAAAGGGGCACAGAGACCATATCGACATTAGACGTAGGCCCGGTGGCTAAGTGGGCCTATCTGGATACAGAGTCCATCCTCGGCTTTTACATTGAGTTGATTCAAACATCCATGCGAGAGCCAGGCTTGCCAAGGTAGCTTAAGAGCTAAGGACGGAAAGTGAATTACCAGGGAAGGCATTCCCTTGCGATGCCCGGCCACTATATGGATTAGACTAAAATGAGCAGACATTAAATCCTGCGCATTGCAGTATTGCGTCACATGGTGGAGCCGACGCAACTGTAAGCGCATATAGATAGTTGACAGCAGATAGCGCATTGGTCCTGGGAGAAGTTCCTATGGAAGAACAGCGACATAATGGGGAAGTAGAGTTGAGGATGAAAGCAGTACTTAAGACCCAGGAGGGACCAGGGATAGAGGTTCGCGATGTCGACGCGCCCCAGATAGGTGACACGGATATTTTGGTGAAGGTCGTCGTCAGCAGTGTTTGTGGCTCGGATGTCAGCATCTATGAGTGGAAATCAGGCTATCAGGGCTACCACTGGTGGGATGGAACCCTAGCTCTTCCTGTCATTCTTGGCCACGAGTTCTCGGGACGGGTTGTCGAAGTGGGGTCACGGGTCTACAAAGCGGCGGTAGGGGATCGCATCACCGCTTCGCCCCTTATGCCGTGTGGCAGGTGCGATATGTGTTTGGCAGAAAGGCCGGAATTCTGTATGAAATCGATAGTAGGAATGCTGAGCGACGGCACTTATGCTGAGTATGTGCGCCTGACAGCTGAGGCCAACATAATCAAGCTTCCTGACAATGTCAGCTATGAAGCTGCCTCCCTCATCGAGCCACTTGCCGTTGCCCTCCACGCCGTTGAGCTTTCCAGCATAAAGCCTGGGGACAGGGCGGCGGTCATCGGCCCCGGCCCCATCGGTCTAATGTCACTGCAGGTACTGAAGGCAGCGGGAGCAAGCCTGTTGACAGTGTCCGGAACCAGCGCTGATAGAAAGAGGCTGGAGATGGCAGAAAGGCTGGGGGCTGACATCATCATCGATGTGGAAAAGGAAGATGTGGTAACTAGGGTGATGGCAGCAACCGAGGGTGAGGGGCTAGATTTTGTATTCGAGGCGACGGGAAATTCGGCGACCCTCCCTCAGGCGTTGAGTATGGTCGGAGTTGGGGGGAAGGTGGTTCTGATTGGAATGTACAGCAGTCCTGCTCAATTTAACCCTGTTGAAGTGGTGATAGGGAACAAGTCCATCATTGGTTCCTTTGCCTACGAGTCTCAAACCTGGAAACGATCCTTGGCTCTCCTCGCCAAGGGCATTGTGGCACCTGAGGCAATGATTACCCACAGGCTGCCGCTGGAAGAGGCTGAGAAAGGTTTTGAGATGGCAGCAAAAAAAGAAGCTGTCAAGGTGGTTCTCATACCGTAAGGAAGGAGAAAGTAACGAAACCAAGTCGCGCCAAAATCGAAATCTCGGAACTCTACCAAGTGGGCATCGTGGTCCATGACCTAGACAAGAGCATGGAGAATTACCAGAACGCCTTCGGCATCGGGCCATGGGGGACCATGAACATTGATCCTTCCATTTTCAGTGACATGACCTATCATGGCAGACCGATACAGCACAGGTTCAGGGCTGCTTTCGCCATGGTGGGGCCACTGCAGCTGGAATTGATCCAACCTGTTGAGGGAGACAACATTTTCAGCGATTTCTTGAAGGAACATAGGGAGGGACTCCATCATCTGGGGCATCTCAGGGTGAGCAACCTGGATGAGGCCATCGAGACTTTTAAAAAGGAGGGCTTCCCTTGCCTGCAAAGCGGACGCTACCCCGGCGGTGGATATGCCTTCATGGACACCGTCAAGACCCTGGGCGTTATCATCGAGTTGCTCGAAGTGCCTGAGGCAGTACCTGCTCCTGGGCGTCGCTAGAGGGTTACCATTAGTCGTCTACTATACTAATAAGGGTCTCTTAAACCTTGGTCTTCGACCTGAGTACAATGGTGAGGGTGCAAGGATGAAGCACATGAGAATTGACGCAGCTATTAGCGCGGAAGGGCTGGCTAAGTCCTTTGGTAAAATCAAAGCACTGGACGGTGTTGATCTAAAGGTTCATTCTGGCACAGTGATGGCATTGCTAGGTCCGAATGGTGCAGGTAAAACCACCGTCGTTCGCATTCTGGCTACCTTGATGCGGCCAGACGCTGGACAGGCCAAGGTGGCTGGCTATGACGTCGTGCGTGAAGCGGGCAACCGCCAGTTGAACGTTATAGCGCAATGTTCAATAAACTTGGAGCACCTGGTAAAGACATCTCAGCTACTTAAAGTGTCCATTAATGAGTTGTGCTAATGTTGCCGAAGACACAGAACCGGAGCTTTTCCTGATTTAGTGGTTAGATCAATGAGTCTAAGGAAACAAGGGGCACTTCTGGGCCCCTGTAACACCAGTCGGCGAAGTTGTTCGTCAACCAGCCATGTGGGGAAGGGTGTTGTCACCTGCTGCAATTCTATAAGGGGAGCCTCGGACTCATCGGAGCGGCTCCCGATGGTTTAGCCTTGTCCAGCCAACTGTTGAATATCAATCAAAGGATTGAGCTATCAGTTCTCGGTGGTAGTTACTGTCACCGAAAGCAGTGTCGGATGACCTGGCTCGCTTGAAGTAGAGGTGCATGTCGTGATCCCAAGTGAAGCCTATGCCGCCGTGAATCTGAACCCCCTCGTTGGTAACCTTCATATAGGTATCACCGCAGTAGCTCTTAGCCATAGAGACAGCTATGGGAGCGACAGGGGCATCCTCGTCCATAGCCAAGGCCGCCCATTCCATGAGTGACCTGGCATACTCGAGGGTAACCTTCATGTCGGCACACTTGTGCTTGATCGCCTGGAAGCTGCCGATAGGCACACCGAACTGTATCCTCTCTTTGGCATAGTTGACGGTCATCTCCAGCACCATCTCGCCTCCCCCCACCATCTCGGCGCACAGCGCTACCATAGCTTGAAGCATGGTCTTCTTTAAGATGGGCCAGCCCTGATGTAGTTCGCCCACAATGTACTTGTCCGGTACTATCACATTGTTGAAGACCACTTCGTACTGCTTCCTTGTTTCATCCATGGTCTTCAGCGGGGCTATATATGTCCCCCATTCCTTGGCTTTTATCAGGAAGAGAGTGATCCCTTCTTCGGGGTTGTCGGCGCGCTTGGTGCGGGCGGCGCAGAGTATGTAGTCTGCCGCCTTGGCATCGGGGACAAACAGCTTGGTGCCGCTGATGATATGGTCGCCATTCCTGGGAACAGCCTTGAGCTTGACGTCCTCAGCCCATAGGTCTCCACCCTCCTCCAGCGCGGCGAGGGTGCAGATTATCTCCCCGTTGACTATCCTGGGAAGGAATTCCTTCTTCAGCTCCTCGGTGCCGGCATTGAGGATGGGCATCCCGACGAGAATCAGAGTGGAGATGAAGGGGCCGGGCAACAGGACGCGCCCCATCTCCTCGCACAGGATCGCCAGGTCCTTAAAATGCATCCCCATGCCATCATACTCCTCGGGGATCACCAGGCCCAGCCATCCTAGGTCTGCCACCTTCTTCCACAGCTCCGGAGAATAGCCCACCTCATCGTCCATCATCTCTCTTACGTGTGTCCGGGGACATTCATTTGTCAGAAAATCTCGAGCTGCGGTCTTTAGCATTTCCTGCTCTTCACTAAGGCCAAAAGTCATATCTGGTGCTCCTTTCCCGCGATTCTGAAATGTTCGGCGCGAATTGTCCTCTGCCGCTATCTGGGCAGGCCCAGTATCCTCTCGGAAATAATGTTGCGTTGAATCTCCGAGGTGCCCATCTGTAAGGTGTCGCCGCGTGATCTGAGCATGCGGTACACCCACATACCATTGTCCAGCGCCAGCTTTGAGCCCCTCACCATTTGCGAATATGCTCCTATGATTTCCATCACCAGGTCCGCCTGCCGCTGCGCTAGTTCGCTCGAGAAGAGCTTTCCTATGGAAACCTCGTTTCCGGGGCGGATTCCCTTCCGCATCCGGGCGCCCATACGAACGAAACTGCACCTCATAGCCTCGCTCTCGATAGCAAATTGGGCTATCCTGTGCCTGAATACAGGGTCTTCCCAGACTACCTTGCCACGCCGCTTGGTATTCTTGGCCAGTTCGACGAGGTCTTCCACACCTCCCAGGGTTGTCACCCCTACAGTGGTAATGGCCTCGCCGATACGTATGCCACC
>Ga0209427_10005855_pt1 | contig 14072 bp, 14 predicted proteins | sample DeeMarSWOR136_30_FD_187465 | JGI IMG/M metagenome (GOLD analysis project Ga0209427, IMG submission 187465) | Marine sediment microbial communities from White Oak River estuary, North Carolina - WOR-1-36_30 (SPAdes) (version 2) | ecosystem: Environmental > Aquatic > Marine > Intertidal zone >... | reverse complement strand
TTTCATTATCGCAAACCACGCAAGTTCCGTAAGAGCCGTCTTCAATACGCCTAAGTGCTTCGTCTAATTCGGCTAAAATATCACCTTCAAGTGAAGCAACCATAAATGATTTTTCACGTTCATTACTATCGGAACCTACATCTGCCATGTGAAAAGCGTATGAATTTTCACTGGGCGATTCTGACATTGACTCTTTCAATTCTCCATATTCCAATTCATCCAAAATCTCTTTACGTTTTTCTAAAATCAAATTTTTAAAATATTCCAATTCATGTTGCTTCATAAATTAATTCCTCCTCGATTCAATTTACTTCTAATCTCAGGTTGCCTAATTTAACTAAGTACAGCATTTCATAGTTTCTTTTAAGATTAATAAAATGCGTGTGCCTTAATTCCAGTCCAAAAGGATAAGCAAAAAGCAAGGAATTTAATTCGTTAGAATTTTATTTATTGAGAATCGTCCACTCTAAGAATCCACAAAGATTTTTGAAATAAAACATTAATTTAGTTAAAGGACTATATTTTTCTTATTCCGACAAAAACCTTGTCCCCATTAATATTCCATTCTTTCTCGAAATCATTCTTTTCCATCGTATTTGACAACCGATCCGCCAATGTTTCGTTTTTTATATAATCCTCTTGTGAAACAATTGCTCTGCATAACCTTTCAGAACCCTCATAAAAAATTACAATTCGGTCAATAATATTAAAATCGGCATCCTTCCTCATGTTCTGGACACGATTTACAAAATCTCTTGCTAATCCTTCATTAATTAAGAATTCATTAAGTGTTAAATTCAGAGCAACTGCTAAATCTTCTTCAGATGCAACAATAAAATTGTCTCTGTTTTCAGTCCGAATTTCGATATCATCCGGTGTTATCAGTACAGCATCGTCCTTATCAATAACCCTAATTGATCCCTGTTTTTGAAGTTGTTCTATTTCATTTTCTGAGAAGTTACGAATTATTTCGGCTGCTTTATTAACCGATTTCCCAAATTTGGGACCAATTGATTTATAAATTGGCTCAGCTTTTTTTGTAAACAGTTCTGAAGAATGAAGTGTAAAACGAACTTTTTTCACATTGAGTTCATCTTTAATTAAATTTTCCATTTCATCAAACAGCTTTTTCTGCCGCTGGTTGCGAATGTGTATTATGATCTCATCCAGTGGTTGCCTGATTTTTATACCTGACTGGTTTCGCAAGGATCGTCCCATATTTACCGTTCGCAGGACCATATCCATTTTAGCTTCTAATTTTTCATCCCGGTATTGATAAGTTTCATATTTAAGAGTTGGAAAATAACAAAGATGAACACTTTCAGGATTCTCGCTGTCATTGATTTTTAAATTTTGATATAATTCCTCTGCTGAAAATGGAACAAAAGGAGCGATCACTTTTGCAATCGTTTGCAGCACGTGATAGAGTGTCTGGTAAGCTGCCAATTTATCTTTTCCCATTCCTCCGTTACCGTTTGTTTCACTGGGTTTCCAGAAGCGACGACGACATCTACGAACATACCAATTCGAAAGATCATCAACAACAAATTTGGCGACAGAGCGGGCAGTTTTGGTAATTTCAAATCGAACCAAGTTGTTCTCAGCTTCCTTTACCAATCCATTCAGCATGGAGAGAATCCAACGATCTATTTGGGGACGTTCATCAATTGGAATTAACGGTTCAGTCCCGTTAAATTTATCGATGTTTGCGTACAGGGCAAAGAACGAATAAACATTGTTTAAAGTTCCAAAGAATTTTCGAACACCTTCACTAATTCCATCTTCATCGAATCTTGTCGGCAGCCATGGTGGACTTACCGTCAGAAGGTACCAACGTAGCGGATCGGCTCCATATTGCTCAATAATCTCGAACGGATTTACCGTGTTTCCCCGCGATTTTGACATCTTCTGTCCCTCTTTGTCCAAAATCAATTCAATAGAAAGGCACGATTTGTAAGCGGATTTTCCAAACAAAAACACGCCCAAAACTAACAACGAATAAAACCATCCACGGGTTTGGTCAACACCTTCAGCAATAAATTCAGCCGGAAATAATTTATCAAAATCATCTTTATGTTTAAACGGATAATGCCATTGTGCATAAGGCATTGCGCCAGAATCAAACCAACAATCGATGACTTCTGGCACGCGCTTCATTGTGCCCTTACATTTCTCACAAGGAAATGTGACTTCATCAATGTAAGGTTTGTGCAGATCTATTTCCTCTTTCAAACCAGATCTTTGTAATAGTTCTGCTACACTTCCGATACATTCCATTTCACCGCAATTGTCACATACCCAAATATTCAGAGGGGTACCCCAAAATCGATCCCTGGAAAACGACCAATCAACATTATTCTCCAGCCACTCACCAAATCTACCTAAGCCGACCTCTTTGGGATACCAATCGATGTTTTGATTTGCTTCGATTAACTGTTCCTTGATGGCGGTGGTTCGAATATACCAGGAATTGCGTGCATAATAAAGCAAAGGAGAATCGCATCGCCAGCAGTGGGGATAGGAGTGTGTTATTTTCTCTGCCCGGTAGAGAAGTCCTCGATTTCTAAGATCATCAATTATTTCGGGGTCAGCATCTTTGACAAACTTTCTTTTAAATTGAGTAACTTCATCCACAAATTTACCGCTTTTATCGACTGGATGGATTACTGGCAGATTAAATTTCAATCCCGCTTGATAATCGTCCTCACCAAAGGCAGGAGCAATATGAACAATTCCTGTGCCTTCTTCAGAAGTGACGAAATCGCCAAGAATTGTGAAATATGCTTCTTGGGAAGGTTTTATAAATGTAAATAGCGGAACATATTCAACTCCTGCCAAATCTGTTCCTTTGTAATTTTCTAAAATTTCGAATTTTCCAGTAAGTACTAATAAGCGTTGGCTTGCTAAAATTAATTTCTGTCCCTGGTGTGAAATTTTTACATAATCCATTTCAGGATTGAGAGCCAAAGCCACATTTGAAATCAGCGTCCAGGGCGTTGTTGTCCAGATCAGAAAGTACGTATCTGACTCATTTTTCAATTGCATTTTCACAAAAATGGAAGGGTCTTGAACCTCTTCGTATCCCTGCGCAACTTCATGGCTGGAAAGAGGTGTTTCGCAACGAGGACAATAGGGAAGTATTTTATAACCCTGGTAGATAAGATCTTTTTTATAAAATTCCTTAAGAATCCACCAGACAGTTTCAATATAATAGTTTTCGTAAGTAATATAAGGATTTTCCAGGTCGACCCAGAAAGCAATCTTTCGAGTTAAATCATCCCACTCCTTTTTATATTTAAAAACACTTTCTTTGCATTTTTGATTGAATTTATCAACACCGTATTCGATGACCTGTTCTTTGCCTTCAATTCCCAGCGATTTTTCGACTTCAATTTCTACTGGCAAACCATGAGTATCCCATCCTGCTTTTCGCTCAACACGATACCCTTGCATGGTTTTATAACGACATACAAAATCTTTAATTGTCCGGCTGATCACGTGGTGAATTCCAGGCGCACCGTTCGCCGTTGGCGGACCTTCATGAAACACAAAATTTTTATCTTTATCTCGGCATTCAATACTTTTTTTAAATATTTGATTGTCATCCCAAAATTTAAGTATCTCTTGCTCAACTTTTTGCTGATCAACCTGACCATTAATTTCCTTAAACATCGATAAAACCCTCTCCTCCAAATCAGATAAAAAGCAATCCCTCGGTTATAACCAACAGGTTTAATTGCTAACTTCGTTTATCGAGATAACCAAAATGAAATGTATTAAATTCTAAAAATTTCAATATACAGCTTTGAAAGTTACTTGACTTTAGATGTTAGAACAAATATCAAGAATCATGTTTTTAAAGTCCAGCATCTGTTATGTAATTATCACCTAGTCTAATATAAAACGGCCTTTGACCGCTAATTTCGCTAATTAAAACCAATGATTTTATTAGTGTTAAAATTAGCGAAATTTGAAAAATTAGCGGAATTGGCGGTTTTTAGAGTGTATTCACATATAAGACTATAATTTTTCCACAACTTTCTTAATCAGCAACGTCAATTTCGGTTCTGCCTCTTTTGCGATTCGAATGATTTCTGGAATATTGGCAGGTTTCAGTTCTTCGGGAACACATGCGTCTGTGATCACTGAAAACCCCAACACTCTCATACCGCTGTGAATCGCCACAATATCTTCTGGAATTGTTGACATTCCCACAACGTCAGCTCCGATTGTCCTTAAAAATCGGTACTCAGCAGCCGTTTCCAGATTCGGACCAGTCATCGCCGCGTAAACGCCTTTTTTAACGTCCACATTTTCCCTTCGCGCTACCTGTTCAGTCAGTTTAATCAATTCCTTTGCGTACGGTTCTGACATATCAGGGAATCGGGGCCCTAAAGTATCATCATTTTCCCCAATTAACGGATTGTCACCCAATAGATTAATATGATCGCTGATAAGCATGATATCGCCGGGTTTTAGATCAGAATTGATTCCTCCGCAAGCATTGGAAACAAGGATCGTATCCACTCCTAAAAATTTCATAACCCGCACTGGAAAAGTAATTTGCTGCATGGTATAGCCTTCATAATAATGAAAACGCCCCTGCATAGCGACGATGGATTTACCACACAGCTTCCCGAAAATTAATTTTCCCTCATGGAACTCAACTGTGGAAATGGGAAAATGAGGAATTTCTCCGTAAGGTATCGATATTTCGACATCAATATCATCTACTAAGGCGCCAAGACCCGTTCCCAAAATAATTCCAATTGCTGGTCTCGACTCAGTTTTTGTTCTGAGAAACGCAATTGTTTCTTCAATATTTTTTCTCAGTTCAGACAAATGTCAACTCCTTGGACAAATATACTAATAGCAGAGTGGTTTTCGGATTGAATTTCTGTCATGCCTGTGAATACAGGCATCTCCTAAATCTTCGTAATTATAGAGATTCCTGCATTCGCAGGAATGACATCGGAACAAGATTAAAATCCGAAAACCGTTTCGTTTCGAGTATAAATAGTTAACAATAAAAAATTTTAAATATATTAAATAGGAGTATTGGATTAATGGAAACCTTCTTTACTCCAATAATTCATCACTCCATCAATCCTTTTCAGTCGTATTCATATTTTTAATTGTTCAACGAAAAGAAGCTATGTTGAAAAGCTGGGTAGTTGCCTTTATTTTTTCTTTTTATCTATTTCTATTTTTTCTTTCAGACGCTTTAGTTCCTCTTCCTGTTTTTCTCGTTCCGCTCTTTCTTTATCCAGCTTTTGTTGAACAGATTTTCGTTTTAATTTTTCGCTCTCAATCTGTTGTCTTGCGGCTAAATATCGCTGTTCGCGAATTTCCTCGATTGCTAACATGCGATCCCGTTTACATCCAGATCTCGCAAAAAGATAGGTTCCAAGTGCAGTACCCACCGCTGTCGTTGTCCACATGAATTTATTGCCTTTATCTGTATCATCCATGCTACGGTGGATTAGGGATCCAATAAAAAAGCTAGCACCGAAGCTTAATCCTGCACCCCCAACTGTGTAAAGAAGAAAATTTGAATTTCCCTGCTGATCCTGGATATCCCACTCTGAAATTACTTTTCCATTACCATCATCAATTAAATCTTTGGCTGAAATCTCCGCGATTTCATTTCGATTAATTTTGGTGAGATTTTCCTTATTTTTATTCTGCTTTAAAACTAGAAAAGCAGATTCATTTTTTTGAACTTCTCCGCTTAATGTTTCCCCAGAAAGGGTTTTAATTTTAACAATTGCATCGGGTTGTGCCTGGTTATAATTTAACGGAATTCTTTTCGCACAACCAGCAACAATAAACAAAGAACAAATAAAAATTGACAGAATTAGTTGTCGTTCTCGCATGGCATTCTCCAAAATTCTGTTTTAAGTATTTAATTATTTATTAGAAAATAAATTCATCCGAAATTTTCACATTTTGTTTCTGGTTATCATCTCCTCTTTTATCAACTTTTTTTTTTGAATCCGGGTTTGACTGCGCTATGGCTGGTTCTTTCATTTCAAATCTTCTTTCTTTTTTTAAAGTCCCTGAAGCTTTGCTATCACCAAAACCAAGATCATCAATTTCCAAAACGCCTAATAACTCCAATTGAGATTCCAATAAGTGTCGTAGCCTTTTTGAAAAGGAGTCTTTCTGAGCTTTAATCACCATCAGTTCATTTTTCATCTCGATGAGTTGAATCTTGGCATCTTCGATAATCTTTTCAGCTCTGACTTCAGCTTCTTTAATTATCAAATCAGATTCTCGCTTAGAATTTTCCCGCGATTGATTAATCGTCTGCTGGGCATTCATTAATGATTCTTTGAAGGTTTTTTCAACCTCCTGGTAATCACGAAGTTGCGTCTTTAATTTAAGAACTTCATCGGACAGTTCGTTTTTTCTTTTGATTAGTGACTCAAACTCTTCAGCCACCATTTCTAAGAAAGTTTCTATCTCAATGGGATCGTACCCCCTAAAAACCTTCTTAAAAACCTGTTTTTTTATGTCTAATGGTGTTATTTTCAACCTAATATCCTCCAGCATAAATTTAAATAATAATTAAAATTCTGATTAATATTCTTTCAATAATGTAAATTGCAAAAATTAGGATTATTGGTGATATATCCAGTCCACCTAAATTAGGCACATATTGGCGGATAAAACTTAATGGCGGTTCTGTAATTTGGTATACAATTCTGATTAACGGATGGTACGGATTATGACGAATCCAGGATAACAAAACCCTTACAATGATAACAATAATATACGCATCAGCAAGAAAACGGATTAGCTCTATCATTCGACTTCACCTATTCTTAAATTAATCAATTCGCGAAGCTATGTTCTTAATATCGCTCTCCAAAAATAGCTCTACCCAATCGAATCATATTCGAACCTTGTTCAATCCCTACTTCAAAATCATTGGTCATGCCCATGGAGAGAAAATTCACTTCAACACCAGCTAGATTAGCATCGTGAATTTGATCCTTTAATTCTTTCAATAATTTGAAACAGGGATGAACTTCCTCACGCTCAGCTAAAAATGCTCCATTGGTCATCAAGCCTCTGATCTTTATACCTGGCAATGTACATATTTGTTTTGCTATTTCGAGCGTTCTATTTGGTGTAACACCAAACTTAGCTTCTTCCTGCGAAGTAATAACCTCTACTAAACAATTAATCATACGATGAAATTGTAAGGCACGTTTACTAATGATATTTTATGCAATATACATCTTTACTAAAATTTTAAAGTTGTTAAATATAAGTTTTTAAAAGTTAAAATGCAATAAAAAAGTTTTTAAAATTAAGTAACGAACTTTTGTTAAATCTTATAATATTATTGGCAAGTTAAGTTCCAATAAATTTTGAAGATGAATTGAATTAATAATTTTATGATAGCCAAATAATTTTTTACTTGATATGTAAAGCTATTTTTGATAATTTATAAAACTAATAAAACATAATTAATTTATTGGAGGAAATCAGCATGAAAAATTTATTAGTTGAGGTTACAGAGGTTAAAGAACGTTGTGGTGCGAATCTGAAACCAGGAGACTTTTTTGAAGTCGTTGGACAGGGTAAAATTATTATTCCGAGTCGTAAAGGTACCTGCATGTTTGCACTCCAAAGCTTAATTCCCTTTCTGATTAGTAAACAACATGAAGACGAATTACCTGACGATAACTGGATTAAAGAAACAAATGAACTCTGCTGCCCAGATCCAAAAGGAGTTGTTTTCAAAATAAGTGCAGAGGGATGAATTGATAATTTATTTCCTCAATTAATAAGCCTCTTCTAGTAAGGCTTTGAACCGCTAAACCTCGTTTGGCGGATCTGTTCATAATCATCCGCTTATAGAAGATTTAACTAATTTGCGCGGTAAGATTCAATAGTTTGAATTTTTTATCATTGAAGAATAGTTATATGACTTCAAAACAGCGAGTCCATGCAGCGCTAAAACGGGAGCCAGTCGATCGTGTGCCAATCTTTATGTGGTACCATCCTGAAACAGCTATCAACTTGGCTAGCCTATTGGAAATTCCACCAAACTATGTTGCCGAAGCAATGGGCGACGACGTGCGCCAAACCTGGGTCGGCAATAATTATGCGATGGAAGGAATTGTACATCAACATGATGGCGAAATGCATGTGGATGATTGGGGCATCGAATGGATCAAACAGGGGCATTTCAATCAAATCAGAACCTATCCACTTCAAAATGCAGTAGCCAACGACATCCTGAGTTATCAATTTCCGCATGACCGAATTGAGTTGTTATTAAAAAATATGGAGCCAGTCATGGCTCAAGCAGAGAAATTTTTCATTGGCTGTGATGTATCTCCCTGCCTGTTTGAAATGATCTGTCGGCTGCGAGGGATGGAAAATGCCATTCTCGACCTGGTGGAGAATCCCGAAGTCAGTAATGACTTGCTCCAACGAAGTGCTGATTTTGCCGTCGAGCTCAGTGAAAAAGCAATTGATCGATTTGAATTGGACTGGCTATGGACAGGCGATGACGTCGGCGGTCAACTGGCGATGATTATGAGTCCCCAGTGCTGGAGGGACATGATTCGTCCCCAACTGGAAAAAATTTTTGCTGTGGGGAAATCAATGGGACTGTGGGTTGCATACCATTCTTGCGGTGCGATCCGACCAATTATCCCCGACCTCATCGAAATGGGATTGGATGTGCTCAATCCGATTCAATGCAACTGTCCTGGGATGGATCCGGTTGAGTTGAAAAAAGAATTCGGCAAACATCTAACTTCCATGGGCGGTGTCGATACAGTGGACTTGCTCCCCAATGGAACGGTAGCGGATGTCCAAAGGGACACGGCAAAATTAATCGAAGGAATGACAACCGACGGAGGTGGTTTCATTTTAGCTGCTTCCCATACCGTACCGCCTGAAACGCCGATGGAAAATATTTTTGCGATGTACAATGTTGCAGGAGTCAGCAGGGAGGAGATATTTGATAGGGCGGCGGATATCCGCAAGCGAATGATCAAATTTCAAAGAACAAAAGACAACTAGATTTCAACATTCAAAAAATAAATTCAAAAATTCTCCAGATGGACTCCATTTTGAAAATGGAGTCCATCTGGTTTTCTTAAAAAACGAGGAAACCATGCCCCAAAAACTCGGTTTCGGAATCATCGGCATTGGCAACATTTCAATTTTTCATGCTAAATGCATTCAACAAATTGACAACTGCGAGCTAATTGCTGTGTGCAGTCGATCGGAGGACAAGGCGAAAAAGGTAGCGAAAGAATATGGGATTCCATATTATTTAAATTTTGAAGATTTAATCAATCGGGATGATATTGATGTCGTGAGCATTTGTACTCCCAGCGGAATGCATCTTGAACCAGCGTTGTCGGCGGCACAGGCGGGAAAGCACATCATTGTGGAAAAGCCAATTGAAATCACGTTGGAACGTGCAGATCAAATCATTAATGCCTGCCAAAAGGCAAAGGTGAAATTGGCAGTGATTTTTCAAAATCGATTCAACGAAGCAGTAAAACGGCTGCAAGAGGCAGTTCAGCAAAAGGAACTCGGTAAATTAATTTTGGGTGATGCATATATCAAATGGCATCGAACACAGGAATATTATGATACAGGCGGTTGGCGGGGCACACTTAAGGGAGATGGCGGCGGTGCTCTGATCAATCAATCGATCCACACAATTGATTTGCTTCAATGGATTATGGGACCTGTGAAAACAGTCTTTGGCAAAGTCGGAACATTCACACATCGAATCGAAGGAGAGGATATGGGATTGGCGCTGCTTAACTTTGAGAATGGCGCCATGGGAATAATTGAGGGTTCAACCAGTATCTATCCAGGATTCCCCGAGCGATTGGAAATTCATGGGGAAAAAGGATCTGTGATTCTGGAAGGTGGAAAAATTAAAACCTGGGAAATCCAGGGTGCGAAACAGCAGCCAGAAGAATTAATGGTTGATGACAAATCTGGTGGTGCATCCGATCCTATGGCAATCAGCATCGAAGGACATCTGGCGCAGTATCGAGATTTTGTCGATGCACTCGAAAATGATCGTGAGCCACTGGTGAATGGTATCGAAGGAAGAAAATCGCTTGAAATTGTACAGGCAATTTATCAGTCATCTCAAGAGAACAAAACCGTACATTTATAGGTCAGAATTTATAGCATCATGATTATTTTCACAACCCTTCTCCCGAAATTGCTCCCACTTTACGTAATTATTTTGCTCGGTTACATGGCAGGACGATTCTCCGAGATCAGTCAAAAAACTTTTGCCAATTTGCTAATGAACATCATCGTTCCTGTCATCACATTTGGATATATCGCAGAAGTCTCGTTTAAAATTTCAACCATAGCAATTCCCATATTAATTTTCCTGATAAGCCTGTTCCTTGGAATTTCGTTCAACTATCTCTCTAAATTATTATTTAAAGATTCCACTGCCAATCTGGTTGCTTTATCTGCTTCCTCGGGCAACTTCGGATATTTTGGCATTCCGCTATTTATTTCAATTTTTGGAAAAAACGGACTGGGAATTTATATGCTGGCAATAGCAGGTTTCACGTTCTATATGTTGACGATCGGATATTACATTATTGCCAGGGGGAAATACGACATCAAATCCAGTCTATATCGAGTTATAAAATTGCCACCGATTTATGCTGCTATCGCTGGGCTTATTGTCTCGGCTTTCGACTGGTCGCTTCCTCAAATTTTTACAGCCACGATAGAAAATTTTCGAGGTGCCTATGTCGTTTTAGGTTCGATGATGGTCGGACTCGGCATCTCACATTTGAAAATAGACTCAATTGATCTGAGATATTTGGTTATAACATTTATCGGAAAATTCATAGTCTATCCACTCCTTGCTTTTTTAATCATCAAAACAGATCAAATTTTTCTGCATTTTTTTGGGAAGACATTTTATCAGGTCTTATTTGTATTTTCAGTGGTCCCTCTGATGGTGAATGTGGTAATTTTCGCAAAACATGTAGAGGTTCAATCTGAGAAAGCCGCCGCTGGAGTTTTTATCAGTACCATTTTTGCGTTGTTTTATATCCCGATTTGTTATATACTGTATCAGTTGATTGTCTGATTGTATTGGTTATATCAGTTTTAACTCAACGTATGTAGCTAAAATATGCAACCAATTCAAAAGGAGTATTGGTAAATACTTTGCTGCATGCACGGTTCTATATTTTGATCTCCGAACACGGATTAACGATTTACGATTTCAGAAGTATTTCTGATTTCCTGTATTCTTTTTCCATATCGTGTTCGCTCTTAAATTAAAAATCGTTAATCTTTATTCTTAAATCATTTTTTTTAAACTTGAAACATAACACGACGGAGGACTAAATGCGAGATGGAATGAGCTATGCACCTACGGCATTTGTTGAAAAAGTATGTGAAAAGGGAGATTTTCCCATTGCAGCGATTGGCCTGGAACATGGACATATTTATGGCATGTGCCAGGGTTTGGAAGCAGCAGGCGCCAACGTGGTGAAAGTTTACGATGACGATCCGAGTAAAGTGGAACAGTTCAAAAAACTATTTCCCAAAGCCAAATCAGTTACAGCGGAAAATGAAATATTAGAAGACACATCAATCAAAATGGTTGCTACAGCACATATCCCCTCGGAGCGTGGACCGCTGGGACTTCGTGTGCTGGATCATGACAAAGATTTTTTCACAGATAAGGCGCCTTTCACCTCATTAGCCCAATTAGAGGCTGCCAGAAAAAAGGTGAAACAGACAGGCAAAATATGGGCAGTCTGTTACAGCGAACGAGTGCAGAATGAAAGTGCGGTTTTTGCTGGTCAACTGATCGAACAGGGCGCCATTGGCAGAGTGCTGCAGGTTATCGGATTGGGTCCTCATCGATTGAATGCGCCATCTCGACCCGATTGGTTTTTCATCAAAGAAAAATATGGCGGCATCATCTGCGATATTGGCAGCCACCAAGCAGAACAGTTTCTCTATTATGCTGGCGCAAAGGATGCAAAAGTGGCGAGCAGTCATGTGGCGAATTATCATCATCCCCAATATCCTGACTTGGAAGATTTTGGCGAGGTCAATTTGGTGGCCGATAATGGTGCCACCAATTATTTTCGAGTCGACTGGTTTACCCCCGATGGATTGCGAACCTGGGGCGATGGACGCACTTTTATTTTGGGCACCGAAGGCTACATCGAAATGCGGAAATATATTGACGTCGCCAGAAATGAAGATGGCGATCAATTATTTTTGGTGAATGCAGAAGGCGAAAAACATTTTTCTTTGAAAGGAAAAGTCGGATTCCCCTATTTTGGACAATTGATTCTTGATTGTCTAAATCGAACTGAAAATGCCATGCCGCAGGAACATACTTTTAAAGCGGCGGAGTTATCTCTAATTGCGCAGTCGATAGCAAAACGAATTGAATAAATCATAAATCGAAGCAGCGATTCTTTACAATACATCGCAAATGATAAGTCTTTATCAAAAAATAATTCTTACTCCCTTTAATCCAATCTCAATTCTATGGAAAAAAATCGATGGACAACCAAAAATACAAAGAATTTTCCTTTCAAATGAAATTGCATCGGCTACCGAATTGACTGCTCAAATTTATCCTCAAGCTGAAAAGCAATCATGTGAACTAATCAGTGAGATCGCCAATAAAATTGTCCACTTCTTATATGGCGAGGATATTCGTTTTTCGCTGGACATTTTAAATTGGGATTTGATTAAACCATTCCCAAAAAAAGTCTTGGTTGCTGAGCATGGAGTTCCCCGAGGCGCCATGACGACCTATCAAAGGTTGGCGTCCCAAATCGGCAATCCCAACGGAGCAAGGGCCGTTGGCAATGCTTTAAAGAATAATCCTTTCCCAATTATTATCCCCTGCCATCGGGCGATCCGATCGGATGGAAAATTGGGCGGATTTCAGGGTGGGATGAAGATGAAACGGGTGCTGTTGGAAATGGAGGGGATTGAATTTAGTGCTGCTGGGAAAGTATTAGCTAAGAATTTTTATTATTAACTGCTCATTATTATTTCATGAATTTTATTTTAAGAACGCAGCACTATATACTAACGATAAACATCTCTTCGATGGGCAATGGAATAGACTTCAACTTTTTTAGCATCTTCTTCTATAACATATAAGATGCGATAATCTCCCACTCTTATGCGGTAGCCTTCCCTTCCACGCAGTTTCTTTGAATTGCTGGGACGTGGATTGTTTTTTAGTGCTGCGAGACGAATGACGATTCTATCATGTAATTTTTCTGGAAGGTTTTCTAATTCTTTTTCAGCAGAGCTTTTGAGAAATACTTCGTAAGGCATCTTAATCAGCTTTCTTTTTTTCCGCAAGGTAGTCATCTAACGATCGTGACGGCTCATTTTCTCGCTGTTTAATTATAGCGATATCAATCAAGTCTTCCATAAATTCACGGTCATCTAACAATCTATCGACTACGGCGGTTCGTTCTTTTTTGGGCATTGCTCTAAAAGCAGTCAAAAAAATCTCTGCCGTTGCTTCTGTTACTTGTGTCATAGCGTTACCTTTTAATTTTTATCTCAAGTTATTCCTCATCGTTTGCAAATAATATACAGATTTTAATTTGAGATGTCAATAAAATTTTTTAGTGCAATTAAATTGAAAAAGTAATTCAAAATTTTTCCAACGGATTGAAACAACCCCACGGATAATTCTAAATTAAGCACTTTTTGTAAGATTACATTTTGTGAGAAATTTCTTTAATATTTCAATTTAATTATAGATGGAAATTCTTTTATAATGAGTTCTTCTGAACTAAAATTTGTTGAGACTTTATCATTGATCAAAACCTGTCTCGGTTTTTCATTCTTAAAGTTTTTGATTCGGATTTTCAATTGCGGCATTTTGATATTACCACTTAAATTCACTCGATAATTCGCCCCCGTTTTGTGGATGGAATAATTCAATTCCCCATAAAACGTGGGCAAACGATTCACCGCAATTCCTTCAGGCGATTCGATCCAATCTTCCGATAAGCCTGCTCCGATAACCAGCGAACCATCGGCTT
>Ga0209427_10005854_pt1 | contig 14078 bp, 14 predicted proteins | sample DeeMarSWOR136_30_FD_187465 | JGI IMG/M metagenome (GOLD analysis project Ga0209427, IMG submission 187465) | Marine sediment microbial communities from White Oak River estuary, North Carolina - WOR-1-36_30 (SPAdes) (version 2) | ecosystem: Environmental > Aquatic > Marine > Intertidal zone >... | reverse complement strand
GGCCCTCCTCTGCATGCTGAAGACGAACGTCCACGACCACACGGTCTACCGCATCAAGCTGGACGAGCTGAGGCGGCTAGTGGAGACCCTGGGCATCGAGGTGGTAGGAGACGTTGTGCAGAGCAGGCACAGGCCCTTCGCGAAGTTCCACATAGGCAGCGGCAAGGTCAAGGACATCAGGAGGCAGGTGAACAGGAAGGACGTTAACCTGGTCGTCTTCTACAACATCATCCGCAGCAGCCAGAAGCTAAACCTCATCAGGGCGCTGGGCTGCGACGTCGTCGACAGGTACGAGGTCACCCTAGAGATCTTCGACAGGATGGCCTCCGACAACCTGAGCAAGCTCCAGATCGAGGCGGCCCGCCTGGACAAGCTGGCCCCCTACTTCAAGCTGGAGGCCAACCTCAGGTACCACAACGACCGCCCCTTCTTCCGCAGCATGGGGGAGTACGCCTTCCACAGCCAGATGAGGGAGCTGACCCGGAGGCAGGCTCGGATCAAGGGCCAGATCGAAGCCCTCGCCAAGGAGAACCGCCAGAGGATCAGGAAGAGGCAGCGCCTCGGATACCCCACTGTCTGCATCGCCGGCTACTATAACGCAGGGAAGACTAGCCTCTTTAACGCCCTCACGGGGGACTCCAAGCTCGTGAGCGACCAGCCCTTCACCACCCTGAGCAGCAAGTACCAGCGCCGCTACGTGAACCACGAGACGACCCTTCTCTTCATTGACACCATCGGCTTCGTCATCGACCTCGACCCCCGCTTGATCAAGAGCTTCGAGATCAACATGGAGGACATGAGGAGCGCGGACCTTGTGATCCTTCTCCTCGACGTGACCGACCCGACGATGACCCTCCGCATCAAGCTCGCCGAGGGGATAAGGCTGCTGAGGGAGCTGGAGATCCCACTGGAGAGGATAGTCCTCGTGCTCAACAAGGCTGACCTCGACCCACAGAGGGCGGAGACCATCGGGGAGGAGCTGGAGCTGGAGAGGTACGCCACCCCCTGGACTATCGTCTCGGCCAAGGAGAGGGTGAACCTCGACGGCCTCCTCGAACTGTTACTGGGGAGGCTGAAGTTCGTGAGGGAGACCCCGCGCCAGCCCGAGGCGGACCAGAGGGTGGAGACTGTTGGGGAGGGCTGAGGAGGCCCTTTCACGCCTCCTCGAGCACTACGGTCGGAGGCCCGCTTCCAGGAGGCTTGACGCGTTCAGGAGCCTCGTCCACATCATTCTGAGCCAGAACACCAACTACAGGAACGAGGCGACGGCCTTCAGGAGGCTTGAGGAGTCAATAGGGATCACACCAGAGGGGCTGAGCGGCTCAACGGTCGAGGCGATCTCGGACGCGATCCGGCAGGCCGGGATGTACAATCAGAGGGGCAGGACGCTGAAGTCCGTGGCTCAGGCCGTCTTGGACCGATACGGGGGAGAGATAACCCCTATGCTTGACTTGCCCTACGCCGAGGCGAGGGAGGCGCTCATGGCCCTGCCGGGGGTGGGACCGAAGACCGCCGACGTCCTCCTCCTCTTCAACGCTGGGAAGGAGATCGTTCCTGTGGACAGGCACATCTTCCGCATCTCCAAGCGCCTGGAGATCGTTGGACCTAGAGCCGGGTATGACGAGGTCCGCCTGGCCCTTGAGGCCGCGACGCCTCCAGGCAGGCACGAGGATGTCCACGTCCTGCTGATATGGTTCGGGAGAGAGTTCTGCCGTGCCCGGAGCCCGCGATGTCAGGAGTGTTTCCTCGAGGGCCTCTGCCTGTACCCTGAGAAGTTGGCTGGCTGAGGTCGTATCGCGATTTTCTGACCAGTCAGTCCTGGATGAACGATGAGACTGCTTAGATTCAGAATAAACACCTCGAAAATTGGGATAATTGCACTGTATGTAAGGCTCACATTTAATTGAAGAGTTTTTAAGCTCGATTTTTCCGATGCACTCTTTTTGTACATTTAAATACGAATCATTTAAATTTTAGACGTAATGATTCTTACCAGCTAGCTATAAATTAGGGTGGCTCACGCATGCCAAGGGTAAGATCACCGAAGCGCGGTTCTAGGGCGTTCTCGCCCAGGAAGAGGGCGAAGAACATAGCAGGCAGGGTGGACTTCTGGCCCGACGTCAACGACGGACCTAGGCTTCTCGGATTCGCGGGCTACAAGGCCGGCATGACTCACGTCTTCTTCATCGAGGACAGGGACAGGGCTCCCGACTTCGGCAAGGAGCTCAAGAACGCCGCCACAGTGATAGATGTACCTCCGATGACGGTGGTCGGTATCAGGGCGTACGAGAAGACCCACGACGGCCTGCAGGCGCTTACCGAGGCGTGGGCTGAGGAGCTACCGGAGGACTTGGCGCGAAAGTCGAAGTCCCTCATTAGCGGAGACCCCGAGTACGGTCTTGCTCAGCTTGAGAAGCTATCCGAGAGGACTCATCAGCTGAGGGTCATAGCGGCCACCCAGCCGAGGCTCACCGGTGTCTCCAAGAAGAAGCCAGATCTCATGGAGATCGCGATAGGCGGGGGTTCTACTGAGGAGCAGCTGGTGTACGCCAAAGGGCTGCTCGGGGAGACGGTTAGCATCGGAGACGTCTTCCAGGCCGGAGAGTCCATCGACGTCATAGGTGTCACCAAGGGGAAGGGCTTCCAGGGGCCCGTGAAGCGGTGGGGCATCAGGTTGCTCCAGCACAAGTCCCGGAAGACCGTCAGGGGCGTCGCATCGATCGGCCCCTGGAAACCCAGGAGGGTGATGCACGGCGTTCCCCGGGCCGGCCAGATGGGCTTCCATGGCAGGACCGAGTACAACAAGCGCATTCTTCTGCTGGGCTCGGACAGCGAGCGCGTGAGTCCCAAGGGAGGTTTCAACAGGTACGGCCCCGTCAGGGGCGACTACGTCCTCCTCAAGGGGAGCGTGATGGGGCCCACGAAGAGGCTGATAAAGCTGAGGAAGGGGGCGAGGAAGTCGACCTACCCGACTGAAGCGCCTCAGGTGACCCACATCAACGTCGAGTACTTGAACCAGAGGGAGGACGACTGATGAAGGTCCCCGTCTTTAGCATCGGCAACGAGAAGGTCGATGAGGTCGAGGTCCCCCGGGTCTTCGAGACCCCGCGGAGGCCGGACGTGATCAAGAAGGCCGTAATCGCCCAGCAGTCTCACGGATTCCAGCCCCAGGGGAGGGACCCGAAGGCCGGGAAGAGGACGACGGCGGAGTCCTGGGGCGTCGGCAGGGGCATGTCGAGGGTCCCCAGGGTCAAGGGTAGTAGCAGGGCCGCCTTCGGCGTGAGCACTGTCGGAGGGCACCAGGCCTTCCCGCCCACCTCGAAGAAGAGGATCAGAAAGGAGATCAACAAGAAGGAGAGGAGGCTGGCGATCAAGTCGGGCATCGCGGCCACATCCGACAGGGAGACCGTCGCCAACAGGGGCCACCTCGTCGACGCAGTGGAACAGCTGCCGATAGTCGTCGAGGACGAAGTCCAGTCACTCGCGAAGACGAGCGAGGTCAGGGAGTTGTTCATCAACCTCGGCATCTGGTCCGATGTCGAGAGGGCCGACAGGAAGAAGATCAGGGCGGGGAGGGGCAAGACCCGGGGCCGGAGGAGGAAGGTCGGGAAGGGGCCTCTCCTGGTTGTCTCTGAGGACCTGGGAATAGTCAAGGCGGCCTCGAACCTACCAGGCGTCGACGTCGTCAAGCTGCCTGACCTCAACGCGGAGCTGCTGGCCCCCGGAGCGCATCCGGGCAGGCTGGTGGTCTGGTCCAAATCCGCCTTCAGCTCCCTCGACGAGGTGTGGGGAGGGAACGCGCAGTGAAGCCCCACGACGTCATACTCTACCCGTTGATGACAGAGCGCTCCGTTAACATGATCGAGAACGAGAACAAGCTCGTATTCATTGTCAACCGCAACGCCAACAAACACGACGTGGCCGCGGCGGTGAGGGCCCTCTACGGGGTGCAGACGGAGAGCGTGAGGACGCTCATTACCCGGGAGGGCACGAAGAAGGCCTTCGTGAGGCTCAAGGAGGGGGAGGACGCCTCCGACCTGGCGATAAGGCTGGGCATACTGTAGTGATGAGAGATGGGTAAGAAACTCAAGGTTCAGAGGCGGGGAAGGGGAACCCCGACCTTTAAGGCGAACAAGATGGGGAGGATCTCCCCTGTCAGGTACCCCCAGCGCGTACTCGGCAACCTCAACGGCGTGGTCATGGGGCTCCACCACGAGCCCGGGAGAGGGGCGCCATTACTCCAGGTCGAGCTGGACGACGGAGTCCAGTATCACGTGGCCGCCCCCGAGGGCGTCTACATAGGCCAGAGCGTGAGTATCGGGCCTGAGGCCCCAGTAAGGGTGGGGAACGTCCGCCCCCTCGGATTGATACCTGAGGGCACAATGGTCTGCAACGTTGAGCTGAGGCCCGGGGACGGCGGCAAGATGGCGAGGAGCTCAGGAGCCTTCGCTACGGTCGTCTCCCACTCAGCGAACGGGACGGTCCTCAAGCTGCCCTCCAAGAGGAACGTCGAGGTCAAGAACGAGTGCAGGGCCACCATCGGCGTCGTCGCCGGTGGTGGGAGGAGGGAGAAGCCCTTCATGAAGGCCGGTGAGAAGCATCATATGAAGAAGGCGAAGGGCCAGGTCTACCCCGTCGCCAAGGGCGTCAAGATGACGGCAGCGTCGCACCCCCACGGCGGGGGCCGCCACAGGAGGCCTGGGAAGTCGACGACCGTTTCTAGGAACGCCCCGCCGGGCGCGAAGGTCGGGCTGATAGCCGCCCGCAACTCCGGGAAGAGGAAGAGGCGGCGGAGGTCCTAGTCCAAACCCCTTATATACCTGCTCTATATTGGTGTGTTTGAAAATGGCGAAGGATTACCTCTACAGGGGCCGCATGGCCGAGGATCTTCAGGCGTTGTCGATGGACGAGTTCATCAGGCTCCTGCCCTCCAGGATGCGCAGGAGCCTCCGCAGGGGGCTCTCCGACACGCAGCGCAAGACCATCGAGAAGATCAGGCTGTCGAAGCCAGGTGACAAGCCGGTCCGCACCCACTCCCGGGACCTGATCATTCTGCCCGAGATGATGGGGAAGACGGTTCAGCTCTTCAACGGCAGGGAGTTCGTGGACATCAAGATAGACGAGAAGAAGGTGGGACACTACCTGGGGGAGTTCGCCATCACGAATCAGCCCGTTCGGCACGGAAGGCCCGGGATAGGCGCCTCGAGGAGCTCGATGTACATCCCGCTCAAGTAAGCCCATTTTTCATTATCTTCATTCTTAAACAGACGTATTACGAACCTGATGCTTAGATTGGGTGCGCAACGTTTTTAGAGAGTCCTGTCCTCAATGAAGTAACATGGTTACACTAGACGCCATCTTCAACAACATCTGGCTACTCTTCATAATATTCACGCTGATATACCCCCGCCTCCAGCAGTCCGCCCTGAACAGGGCCAGGAGGAACGAGCTGACAAGGCTGGGAGCTAAGAGGGGGTCCAACGTGATAACCCTCATCCACAGGCAGGAGACCATCAGCCTCTTCGGCATCCCCGTGAGCCGCTACATCGACATTGACGACAGCGAGGAGGTGCTCAGGGCGATAAGGCTCACACCAGACGACACCCCGATAGACCTGATTATCCACACGCCTGGCGGTATAGCCCTCGCCGCCACGCAGATAGCCCTCGCCCTGAAGGACCACCCCGCGAGGAAGACCGTGATGGTCCCCCACTACGCCATGAGCGGGGGCACGCTCATCGCCCTGGCCGCCGACAACATACTGATGGACCCCAACGCCGTGCTGGGGCCCACGGACCCCCAGATAGGCGACCAGCAGGGCGTCTACGCGGCGACCTCGATACTCAAGGTCGTGGAGCAGAAGAAGATAGACGAGATAGAGGACAAGACCCTCATCCTCGCCGAGGAGTCGCGCAAGGCGGTCTCCCAGATGAGGGAGGTCGTGAAGGAGCTCATCTCCGACCGCCACCCGAAGCCCGTCGTCGACAAGATCGTCGAGGAGCTCGTCAGCGGCAAGTACACCCACGACTTCCCCATCGCGGCCGAGGACGCCTGCGGCCTCCTCGGGGAGTGCGTCAAGCGCCAGCTGCCGAAGGAGGTCTACACCCTGATGAACCTGTACAAGATGGAGATCCGCCCCAGGAGACCGAGCGTCGAGTTCGTCCCCCGATCCTACAAGGAATGAGCCCAAAACATTCTAAGCCCAGGGGCACAGGCAACCGAAGATTTTTCAGTTCAAAGGCAGCGTATCCGACAAGGAGCTAGAGGAATGCTGAACGCCACAGAGATAAGGGCGATGATCGAGGAGGAGGGCCTCGTCTCCGGCTACATCGACCTGGAGAAGCAGCTGCAGCCCTCGGGCTTCGACCTCTCCCTCGCAGAGGTCCGATGCTTCAAGGGCGGGGGGAACGTCGACTTCTCCAACGAGGAGCGAAGGATCGCGGAGACAGAGCCGCTGAAGCCCAGCCAGGAGGGCTGGTACGAACTCCCCCAGGGATGCTACACGATCGTATACAACGAGGCTGTAAAAATGCCCCTAGACCTGGTCGCGCTAGCCCGCACAAGATCGACGCTGCTCAGGAACGGGGCGACGGTGGAGACGGCCGTCTGGGACCCCGGGTACCAGGGGCGGAGCAGCAGCCTGCTGGTGGTGAGCAATCCCTTCGGCATCAGGCTCAAGTCCAACGCCAGGGTCGCCCAGCTCATCTTCTTCAGAACGAGGAGGGTGAAGAGGGGCTACGGGGGCATCTATCAGAACGAGAGGGTCGCCGGATGATCGGCTGCCCCAGCTGATCCATTTCTCCGCCCTCTTGTGGCATCCATGTCAAAAACTATATATTTCGACTACTTTGAACCATCGGAGAGATATCCGATGAGCAGCCTATTCAGGTCGAGGTTGGCCAGGGAGTTCGACGACAGGACGGCGAGGTTCCACACCTCCGTAGTCGAGGACCTCCGCATATTCGAGGAAGACATAATCGGGACGGAGACCCACGACGTCATGCTCCACGAGGAGGGGATCATTCCCCTTCAATCGCTGAGGAAGATACTCTCCGCTTTGGAGGAGGTCAGGGGCGAGTGGCGGAGGGGAGAGGTGGAGATCGGGGCGGAGCTCGAGGACGTCCACGAGTACATCGAGGCCAGTGTGATCAACAAGATAGGGATAGAGCACGGGGGCATGATGCACACCGGCAGGAGCAGGAACGACCAGGTTGTGCTCGACATGCGCCTCAGGGTGAGGGACGAACTCCTCGGAATAATAGGGCAGCTCCAGGATCTGATCGGTGCCCTCCTCGGAAGGGCGGGGGAGAACGTCGAGACGCTGATGATGCTCTACACCCACGGCCAGCACGCCCAGGTCGGCACCTTCGCCCACTACCTCGTCTCCTACGCCGACGCCCTCGCCAGGGATCGGGAGCGCCTCATGGAGTGCTACGGGAGGGTCAACCTCAACCCCCTGGGGGCGGGGCCCGTCGGGGGCACGAGCGTGGGCGTCAACAGGCGGAGGACGACCGAGCTCCTAGGCTTCGCCGGCCTCGTCGAGAACTCCATCGACGCGACGAGCGGGAGGGACTGGGCGGTCGAGACGGCCGCCGCCTGCGCCATACTCATGGGGAACCTGAGCAGGGTGGCGACCGATCTCCTCGACTGGTCGGCCGTGGAGTACGGCTACATCGAGCTCGCCGACGAGTACGCCTCGTCGAGCAGCATCATGCCCCAGAAGAAGAACCCCTCGACCCTCGAGCTCATCCGAGGAAAGACGGGAGAGGTCTACGGCTGCCTGTGCGAGCTCATGACCATGGTGAAGGGAGTGAACAGCGGCTACTACCAGGACCTCCAGCAGACCAAGATCCCCCTCTGGAGGTGCCTCGACACCACCCGCACCAGCCTGGAGGTGATGACAGGGATAGTCTCCACGCTGAAGGTGAATGGGGAGAGGATGCGGGAGATGCTCGACGGCAGCCTCGTCGCAGCGGTCGAGCTGGCGGAGATGATGGTGACGGACGCCGGCCTCTCCTTCAGGGAGGCCTACAAGCTCGTCGCCGCGCTCGTGAGGGGCACCCTCGAAAGGGGAGGGAGGCTCTCAGAACTGACCTCGAAGGAGATCAACGATGTGTCAATGGGTGTCCTGGGAAAGGCGGTAGAGGTGACCGACTCCATGATCACTGAGGCCACGGACCCGATGGCGAGCCTGATGAGGAGAAGGTCCCGGGGGAGCCCCAACCCCGATGAGGTGAAGAGGATGCTGGAAGAAAGAAGGGAGACTCTGAAGGAGTTCGCCTCTGAGCTCGACGCCCGGAGGAGAGCCGTGGATGTTGCCCTCGAGGCCCTGAGGAAAATAGTTGCGACCTACGTCTCTTGAGCGCGAGGTGCGCCTCAAGTATCATCGCCATAAGACTTCCCTGCCCCCTCCTTGAGTGGTGGTTTTACGACTTTCCCGACCCAAGAACAGAGCCGAGGGCGCACGAGAGGGCCAAAACGCCTTCCTATTAATTTCCTCCTTGAATTGGCCCTTTCTTAACAGGAGAAGGTAAAATCGGCCCCCGATGAGCCCCCACTCAGCATCGACGCGGGTAATATTTCCGCGTATTATCTTCTAAGGATCTTAATATCGATAATACAGTCATAATACCTTCGAGGGCTTGTCGCGCCGCGGCCGCGGCCTCCATGGGGAGAGGCTTAAACATCGCCTGGTACAAGGGTAGGATGCGGATGAGAAAGATCTGGATTCTCGCCATCATGGGGGTTATCCTCGGCGGGGCGGCGCTCGTCGAGATCTGGCTCTCCATCTCCTACCCCCTCGTGGAGTACCGGCCCAGCCAGCTGCCCAACCTGAAGGGCCTCCAGAGGGAGTACGGCTACTTCAGGCTTGGGGAGAGGGTTGGCAACTACACCTTCTGGGTGGAGGACGGCGAGGAGAAGGCGGGGGGATTTGTCTACTCCTCGGGGTCCAGAACGTCCGTCGTGGCCGACGGGACTGACATCGAGCTCGTCACCCTCTACTCTTTAGACGAGTTCCTATCGCCCGTGGAGTACAGGCTGAACGCGACGCTCGGGGAGGAGAGGCAGTACATCGAGGACCTCTTCTCGGCCGGGGAGGTGGTGGCGACCTCCAGGGTGGAGAACAGCTCCGCAGAGTTGACCAAGGATCTGCCCGAGAACACCGTCCTCCTCGACAGCTACATGCCCGGCCACTGGGAGCTACTGTTCAGGGTCTTCACCCCCGCAAGGGGAAAGAGGTTCCGAGTCAACGCGTTCATACCCCAGATGATGGACCTCGCCAGGCTAGAGATCGTGGTTGACAAGAAGCCGAAGACGCTGCTTCTAGACGATACGCCCTGCGAGTGCACGGTCGCAAGGGTGCCCGACCTGAACCTCGTCTTCCACATCTATGGGGGCGATCTCGTTCTAATGGAGGACACCGGCCGGGAAATCAAGATCTCCGACACGAGGGTCTCGTAGCAGGAGGCCCCCTGAAGCCTCAACTATCCCCAGCGACGCTCCGGGCGAGAGCGAGAGCCCCGTAGAGGACGACGTCCTCCCCGAGGGGCGTTATCAATATCTTCGGCTTCCTGTTGATGAGGTGCCTGTCAATCCCGTCCAGTATGGGCCCCATCACAAGATCCGGGTTGTTGAGGGCGATTGATCCCCCCACGGTCAGCACCTCAGGGTCGAAGACGTTGACGATGTCCGCGAAGCCTATCGCATTTACCTCCCCTATCCTGGAGACGATTTTCCTGGCCGCCGGGTCTCCAGCTCTGGCTGCGTTGAAGATCCTTTCAGCAGTGAGCGGCTTCGGGTATCCCTCTGCCCGGAGGCAGGTCTCCCTCCGATAATTTTCCAGCATCAGCCTCGCGAGGTTGGGTATGTTGCTGCCGGAGCAGTAGGCCTCCCAGTGGCCCCTCTTGCCACAGCCACAGACGAGGGGCGAGTCCGCCTCGATGGTGAGGTGGCCGACCTCGACGGCGTTCCCGTCCTTCCCGACGAGGAGGTGGCCGTCGACGATGGCCCCGCCTCCTAGGCCCGTGCTGAGGGTCACGTAGACGATGTTGCTCAGCCCCCTCCCGGCGCCGTAGTCCCTCTCCCCCAGGGCCGCCGCCGAGCAGTCGTTAAGCATCGCGACGGGGACCTGAAAATGCTCCTTCAGTGGCTCAACGACGGGGATCCTCTTGAAGGGCAGGTTGGGGGTGTTCACGACGCAGCCGCTGCCGAGGTCGACCGGCCCGATGGAGCCGACGCCGATGGCCCTGAAGCCCCCCGGCAGTGCCTCGATCAGGCGCACGATCTGCTCGGATACGCCCTCTGCGCCCCTGGACCTCTCCGTCCGCTCAGAGACCTTGGACCTGAGCTCCCTTTCGTCGCCGATGGCCGCCCTCACATTTGTGGCGCCGAGGTCCACAGCTGCGTAGGTCCCGCCCATGTTCATCCCCCGGAGCGCTCGCTAACTCAGCCCCTGGCGATCACCGGGTTTCTGAGGGTCCCTATCTTCTCGACCCAGGCCTCCACGACGTCCCCGGGCTTGAGGAACCTGTCGGGCTTGGTCCTCCCCTCTGAGTCTCTGGGGGTGGTGTCCAGCGCCGTCCCGGCGCAGGTCCCGCCGCAGATGATGTCCCCCGGGTAGAAGGTCATGTCCCTGGAGAGCCAGGAGATCCAGAAGGGGTAGCCCCGGATCATGCCCTCCTGGGACCCGTCCTGCCTCGTCTCCCCGTTGACCTTGAGCCTCAGCCCCAGGCCGTGGGGGTCGCCCAGCTCGTCGGCGGTCACGATGCAGGGACCCATCGGGGTCGAGGTGTCGAAGTTCTTCGCCAGAAAGAAGCCGTTGTCGCTTGGCTGGTCCCTGGCGCTGACGTCGTTGACTATCGTGTACCCGTAGATATGGTCCATGACCTCCTCCTCCGGGATGTCCTTCCCCCTCCTGCCGAAGATGGCCGCCACCTCGACCTCGTAGTCCAGCCTCTCCGTCCTCGCAGGGTAGACGATGGGCTCGTCGGGGCCGACGACGTTCCTGGGCGACTTCCAGAAGCCCCAGGGCGGGCTCCTGCCCTCCTCCACGTCCCTCCTCATGTCCTCCTCGGTTATACTCACGCCTCGTATCATGCTGTACGCCTTGGCGGCGTGGTCGTAGAAGTTGGCACCCGCCATGGCGATCCTCGAGGCGAGACTAGGCAGAGGCGCCGCGAGCCTGGCCTCCCCGGGCTTGAGGACCAGCCTCTCCCCCCCAAGCCCCTCGCGTGCGCCCAGGCGGGCAAAGGAGACAGCCTCCTCCGCCGCCCTGAGCCCGGCCTCGCCCTCCTCGATGAACGCCAGAAGGCTCGGGGGCACCCTGGAGCAGGTGTGGGCGTGGGGCCTGTTCACGCCCTTACTAGCCAGCAAAGCAGAGTAGGCCGCGTTCAGGTCGACGACGGAGCCGTCATCAAGGAGGGCTTCCAGCCTTTTCGAGTTGAAGACGACGAGCTTCATGGGAATCGAGTTGATCTCTTCCTGACTCTTATTTAAGGCTGAGCGGGGGCGACCTCCAACCTCTCAGGGACCTTAGAGAGGATCAGAAGACCGGCGAGGACGGCGGCAGAAGAGATGATCGCCGAGAGCTGGAGGCCGATGACGTCCCCCAGCAGGCCCCCCAGGAAGGGCCCCAGGGCCCACGCCATGCCGTTGATGAAGCTCAGCAGTCCAGCGTAGACGCCCCTCTCCCGCGGGATGAGCTCCATCTGCCAGGCGAACCAGCTCGCGTTGATGCACGACCAGAAAAAGCCGCTCAGCACGTACACGGGGACGAGGTGGCTGACGTCCTCGGCGATGGTGAACACGAGGGGGTAGAGGAAGCCCAGGGAGAAGCCCAGAAGCATTATCCTCTTCACCCCCTTCTTCGCGGCGATCCAGCCCAGCACGGGGGAGGCCATGATGCGAATGGCGAACGCCAGGGAGTTGAGCCCCCCAATCTGGGGCTCTGTCGCCATGAGCGCCTGGACGAGGTAGACCGTGGATATAGGGCCGAACATCGCGAACCCGAAGCCCCTGATCGCCATGCCCAGGCACCACCGCGTGTAGACCCCTCCCCTCCTCATCACGCCGGGGAGCTCCCTCAGCCCCCTCCAGAGCTCCCTGAAGCTGGAGGCGAAGAGGCGGAAGTAGTTGAAGCCCACCTCATCGCTCCCCCTCAGGCCAAACCTGACCAGCAGAGCAATCGCGAGGTTGATCAAAGTGTACCCGAACAGCGTCTGGCGGTAGCCGATGGCGGGTATCAGCAGCCCCGCCAGGACGTTGCCCACCATGTTGCCGGCGAACCCGACGGGGTTGTAGACCCCCATGAAGCTGGCCCTGCTCTCCGGGCTGAGGGCGCTCGCGAGGCTCACGGTCACGGCGACCCCCGCAATCGATCCCAGGAAGACTTGGAGGCCCGACGCGAGTATCACCTGCCAGGGCTTGAGCGACAAGATCACCGGGATGCTGAAAAGGGAGGTGAGTAGGAAGCCCGTGTAGACCATCTGCCAGCTCCTGCCGAAGCGGTCGCTGATCCGGCCCCAGGCCAGCTGCATGAAGGTCGAGGCCAGCCCCGGGACTGTCCCGAGCACGCCGACGTCGAGGGCCGAGCCCCCGATGTTGAGGAGGAAGATGGAGAGGAAACCCCAGATGCCGTTCGCGAGGCCCTGGAGGAAGGAGAAGAGGTAGAGTTCAACGTACACAGCGCGGCTAGAACGGCTCGTCGACTCCACCCTCCCATGCCCCCGATGCAGGGTTCAAATCAATGAAAACGGCGCCCTTAAAAACGTTGCACTCACAGGGAGAAGTTGTGTGTAGTCGGGTAGGATTGGGACAGGTTTTTATCGAAAAATGGTCACCAGATAAGAGGGCTCCCATTTGCCGGTGATAACTCTTCTGACCGACTACGGGCTGAAGGACTCCTACGTGGCCGAGGTGAAGGGCTCCATCCTCAGGATCGCCCCTGAGGCGACGATCGTGGACATCAGCCACGACGTCGGTAACTACGACATCGAGTCCGGTGCCTTCCACCTAGCCAGGAGCGTCCCCTACTTCCCCGAGGGCACCGTACACGTGGGCGTCGTCGACCCCGGCGTCGGCGGCGAACGGAGGCCCATAATCATCGAGGCGAGGGGGGCCCACCTGGTCGGCCCCGACAACGGCCTCCTGGCCCCCGCCGCGGAGAGGCTGGGCGTCGTCAGGGTGTACGAGATAACGAAGAGGGAGCTGCTTCCCCGGAGGGTGTCCAGCGTCTTCGACGGTAGGGACGTCTTCGGCCCCACGGCTGCACATCTTTCCAGGGGCCTCGATCCCCGGGCCATCGGGGTGGATGTCCCCAGCTACACCAGGACGGAGTCCTACGAGCCCGTCGTCTCCGACAGGCACGTCGAGGCGAGGGTGATCCACGTCGATGGCTTCGGCAACCTGGTGACCAACGTCACGTACGAAGTGCTCGACAGGATGGGCGTCAAGCCCGGGCGGCTCTTCTCGATATACGTCCACGGCGCAGAGTACCAGATCCCCTACGGAAGCCATTTCTCCGCAGTCTCGAAGGGGGGGCTTCTCCTCCTCGTCGCCGGTGGGGGATACCTAGAGCTCGCGGTCAACCAGGGCAGCGCCCAGGAGCAGCTGGGACTGAAGAGGGGCGAGAAGTTGAACCTCACCCTCCTGAACTAGAAGCGGAGGTGCGCTGTTGTCGAACACCAGCAATGGAGATGCGGCCTTCGTGAGGGGGGTCGTCTTCGACCTCGACGCCACCCTCGTGAACCTCGGTGGATTCGTGAAGTGGAGAGATGCCCACACAGAGGCGATCCAGGCCTACACGCTCAACGGCTGCCCCGATGAGCTCGTCTCCAGGTGCAGTGGGGGCGGCCTCTTCCGTATGATGAACGAGATAAGGGAGGTGCTGTCGGGCACGCTCGCGCCGTCCGAGGTCGAGCGCCTCCAAGGAGCGGTCTACGCCACCGTGGAGCGATACGAGATGCAGGGAATGGAAAACTGCCACATCCTCCCCGGCTGCATCGAGGCGCTCGAATGGCTGAGGGGCAGGGGCATAAGGGCAGGCTTGGCGACCTCAAACTCGCAGAGGGTGGCCGAGA
>Ga0209427_10005851_pt1 | contig 14080 bp, 12 predicted proteins | sample DeeMarSWOR136_30_FD_187465 | JGI IMG/M metagenome (GOLD analysis project Ga0209427, IMG submission 187465) | Marine sediment microbial communities from White Oak River estuary, North Carolina - WOR-1-36_30 (SPAdes) (version 2) | ecosystem: Environmental > Aquatic > Marine > Intertidal zone >... | reverse complement strand
GCTTGAACAGGTGTTATTGGTGGAATCTTTGAGTTATAAGTAGTTGTAAAATTTTGACATGTTTCACAACGAAAATTACATCCCGCAGTAAAGCATGCTACTTCAATATACCTTCCTCCTTGTTTTAGTTTCCAAGGAGTTCCAACCCCTCCAACTGAATGTGGCTGATAACCATGAACAATTCTTAATGGTGTAATATCCTCAGTCAAGCTAGTTTTTATAACTGTCCCTTCTTTAAACCCTGAATGGCAAACAGGTTTAATTTTTCCATTCACAATTACTGCGCAGGCATAACACCCACCTGTTTCACAAGGAGCAAATATCCCATCCTTTGTAGGATCTTTAGTAAATAGAAAACCAGCTTGACTTAACGCTTCTTTTACTGTAATTTCTTTAGATACCCTAATAATAATGTTATCCACTTTAATATTAACTAATATATTCGATATTTCAGATGATTTATAAAATGCTTTAGAAGGACATGCCCAATAACATGCTCCACAGCCTATACAGGTTCCATCACCTGGGCATTGAATTATTGTAGAGCAAATGTTGCAATTTTTGCAAGTTTGATCATTCTTTTTGAATTTTAGTATTTTATTATTAAAGTTAGACATTAACACTTAATAATTAAGGAATCTTCCAAAAAAAATCTAATAATTTTAATAACCTATGTATAATGTTTCTATTTTAATCAATGATTAACATCACATAGTAGAAATGATATGTAAAATGAAAGAATATAAAACGATAAAAATAAATGAACGAGATGATGGAATCTCAATTATAACATTTAACCGTCCAGAGAGATTGAATGCTATTAATTTTCAATTTACAGAAGATCTTTTGAATTATCTTACATCTATTGAGAATGATCTTGATATAAGGGTTTTAATATTAATTGGAGAAGGACGAGCTTTCTCATCAGGACTTGATATAAAAGACAGCCTGATGGCTATAAAAAGAAAGGTTCCTGAAGAATATCAAAAATTTGAATATTTAAAAGCAAAAGAACAGATTAAAAGAGCTGTAATTGCTCAAAAATTATTATCTCAGATGATGATTCAACTTAGAAGAGTCCCTCAACCTGTGATTGCTGCAATAAAAGGACCTGCCTACGGTGGCGGTTTAGCGCTGGCTCTTGCTGCGGATATTAGAATTGCAGGCAAAACTGCTGAATTTTGCAATGCATTCATAAAAATAGGTGCATCTGGAGCTGATTGTGGAAGTTCATACTGGCTTCCACGATTAATAGGTTTTTCTAGAGCTGCTGAATTCATGTATACTGGAAGGGTCATTAATGCAATGGAAGCAGATAAGATTGGACTTGTCTCTAAAGTCGTTTCTGATGATCAAATCCTGAATGAATCCTTAAACATTGCTATGCAAATATTAAATAAAAGCCCATTAGGAGTGAGGTTCACTAAAGAAGCACTTAATATGAATATAGATGCTCCTTCACTTGAAGCAGCTATCAAATTAGAAAATAGAACCCAAGTAATTTGTACAAGTACAAATGATGTTCTCGAAGGAGCTAAAGCAACACTTGAAAAAAGGGATCCTAATTATGATAAATTTTAATATTAAACTAGAAAATATAGTTTTTATTTAAATTTCCTAGAAATTAAAAGGAAGATTGAATTAAAACGGAGGGTTATTAATTTCTGTAAACCACTCGAATACTGGTGGAAGATTTTCGATTATTCGATATTTAATCTCTCTGTGTAAGACTACAATAAAAATATCATCGAGTTTTATTACTTTTTGATATGATTCCTCATCTTTAATTTCTTTTAAATTGTTTTTATCTTCAAGATCAATATAGAAGATTATATAGTCCACCATATTGGAAAATTGTTCACCCCAAGAGTATTCTAACTCACCCTGGACAAGTATAATGAATTCTTCAAATGACTCTTCCATAGCAATCCAGCCTTCTATCCAATAATCCTCATCTTTGCATAAAACAAAGAAATTAGCTGTGATCTCAGGGGATTCGATGTTATTCATAATCTTACCAAAATCAGGCATTTTGTATGATTAAATTCTAAATTTTATTAATAGCTTTTTTAATATAATATTTTAATATTTAATAATAATTGTAGCACTGTACAACACGATATTCTCCTAAATTTCCGTGATATTAACAAATAGAAAGGAATTGTTTTTCCATAATAGTTCTTGTCATAGCTTGCTTATAGCTTAATTTATTTTATTAGTCTTATGCAATCTATATAAATATCTATTGCTTACAGTAGATTATGAATGATTTTAAAGATAAAATAGGTGTTATTACTGGTGCTGCCAGTGGAATTGGAAGAGCTATAGCTGAAAAATTTGCTCAAGAAGGAATGAAAGTTGTTATTTCTGATATTGAAGAACCACAATTATCTCAATTGGAAGAAGAATTGAAAAGCAAAGGAGCAGAGATCTTAGCCGTAAAAGCAGATGTCTCTAAAATCGAGGATGTTAAAGCTTTAGCAAAGAAAACAATTGAACATTATGGAGCTGTACATATCTTAGTTAATAATGCTGGTGTTGGTTTTGCAGGTAAATCCTCAACAATTATTTGGGAAAGCTCCTTAGCACAGTGGAAATGGATTTTGGATGTAAACTTATGGGGTGTAATCCATGGAATTCACGTATTTGTACCAATAATGCTTAAACAAGATTTTGAAAGTTTTGTTGTTAACACATGCTCTATGGCGGGATTAATATCTCCGGTACAAGGAACAAGCATTTATGCTATTACAAAACATGCTGTAGTAGCACTGTCTGAATCTTTAAAACTCGAATTAGAGAGATATGGTAAGAACGTAAAGGTTTTAGCTATTTGTCCCGGATTTGTTAAAACAAAACTAACAGAAAGTGAAAGAAATAGACCACCAGAATTACATGATGATAAAATTACTAATCCCGAATTAGTCCCAATAATGGAAGCATATCATCAGTCAATCGAAAATGGAATACCTCTAGAAGAAGTAGCTGAAGCATTGTTTCAAGCTTTAACAGGTGAACAATTTTATATTCCTACAGATCATCATCGTTTTATAAGAAGCAATGTAAAAAGACGAATGGAAGGCATCATGAAAGACTTGTAAAAATAATCATTGTATCTTTTTTATCTAAGATAAAAACACAAATAGTTTTGAACGGCTATGAACTGTTTTAAATCTCGAAGATCTCGGTAGAATTCCAATCCACACAATAAATAATGACCGTTTTATTCATTTTAGCAGATTTTGAAATTAAAAAAAAATATATATGAATTAAAGCAAATTTTAAATATTTATTCATTAAAATTAATATAATCAATCCAAGAACGGATATATTGCTAAGGGTGGGCTATTTTGGGTGAGATAGAACTAGTTTTACTGAAAAAGGTAAAGGCTGAGGAAAATATATATAATTGGGCCAAAGCTGCCAAATTATATGAGCAAATTGTAAAATACTATTTAGATAAAAAAATATTGGAGAAAGTTGCTGAGAATTACAAGATGGTTGGCCATTCTTATGAACGTGCTGCTGAAACTACGGAAACAACGAAAAGTTACTTAGAACTAAATCAATATGCTAGTGATGCTTACAAAAAAGCTGCTAATCTTTTTAAACAGATTGGAAATAGTGCTGAAGAATTGGAATGTAAAGCGGAATCTTCTTATGTAAATGGATTGATTTCAAGTTCTGGTAAAGAAACAAAAATATTGTTTAGCCAATCTTACGAATTTTTTATTAACGCAAGTGAATTTTTTAGTAAAAATGAAGATCAAAAGGGTCTTGCGAGGACTTTAAGCCGGGCAACATTAATCTCATGGTATATAGTAAATTATTGTAGTGATCAAAAAGAAATCGAACAGATTTGTCAAAAATGTATTAACACAGGTGAAAAAGCTTGGAAGCTAGCAAAAGAAGTTAGAAATTATCAAGCAATGGTGGAATCAATATTGGCTATATGTTGGGCGCAACATGCAGTTCCTTTCTGGATAGGTCCTTATAAATTGGATAAATACGAGAAAGAAGAACTAAAAAAATCCTTTTTGTTAGTGAATCAAACTGTAGATCTTATTGAAGGAAATGGAAATAATAGAGCTTTAGGATGGGTTTATTTTACTCTTGGCTTGTATTATGGTCATATTGGAGTCAGGTTTGGAGAAGATGAGAAAGAGGAGGCTGAAATAATTGAAAAATGCATAAGTTCTTTTGAAAGAGCTTTGAATTATGCCAGAAAGATAAGGGATAGATATTTAAATATTCTTGTAATATTTTGGTTAGATTATTTTACAATTTTAAAAGGAAAATATAAATATGTTCAAAAGAGAATAGTAAATGATATAAAGGAGATTGAAGAATTAGGAAACACATATAAAGGTTTAGAACATCTCTGGTCCTACTATTCGATGAATTTACCAGCATTATATTATGGTTTTGCCGCGCGTAGAAATTTTTTCACCACTGCTCAGAGGATGGTTTATTCTGAAAAGGCTATAGATTATATACATAAATACCTAAAAAACCTTGCCTTTGGTCCATTTTTTCCAGGGGCGTATTTTGGTTTAACAGGAGCATATTCAAATCTTGCAACTCTCGTTACCGATAGACATGAACGGGAAAAATATCTAGATAAAATGTTTCACTATGCAAAAGAAGCTGAAAGATTTGCTTTAAAATATGAGGGAGGACTTTCACGATCTTCCGGTTATAGTTCATTATATAGAGCCTATAGAACTTTTACAGACAATACTGAAAACAAAGAGGAAAAAATTAAAATGTTATCTAACGCAATAGATGCCGCAGAAAAGGTTGTTGAGTATTCTGTCGAATCTAAACTTTCAATTATGTTAACTCGTTCAAGATTAGGACAGCTGTACGAGGAGTTGGGGAAACTTTCTAATGAAAAAAAGTCTTTAATAAAAGCACGGGAATTCTTTCTCCATTTAATCAAAGAGACTATGGAATTAGGTTACCATTTCATCACGGCTGCCGCTTATGAGTCTATTGCTCGAATAGAAGCCCGATTAGGTAACCATATTGCTTCCGCAGAACACTACTTGAATGCTCAAAGTGCCCATAAGGAAGCACTAAAGAATATTGAATATAAACTCTTAAAAGATCTAGTTAAAGAAAAAGTCAACTACTCTAGGGCATGGAATCAAATAGAAAAGGCTAAGGCCTATCACAAAAGGGAAAATCATCTAGATGCTAAAGTGAATTACGAAAATGCTAGCGAAATTTTAAAAAATTTGCCAAAATATAATTATGAAACTGCATACTACTCGGCGTGGGCGTTATTGGAACAAGCAGAATATCTCAGTAAGGAAGAAAGGCAAGAGGATGCTATAAAACAATACAAAGCGACCGAAATAAAATTTAATGAAGCTATTAAGATTCTTGACAACGCTTCAAAACGAAGTGAAGAGAAAAAAGAAAGAGAGAGACTTGAGAAACTCGAGAAAGTAGCTGAATTAAGAGTAAATTATTGCTCTGCAAGGATCAATTTAGAAGTGGCAAGAATTCTAGGAAAACAAGGTAAACATCTTGAAGCTGCCGAAAAGTTCGCTTCTGCAGCTTCCCAATTTAAGGATGTTTGTACAGTCTTTAAAATCGAGCGAGAAAGAAGAGAACTTGAAGCCATATACCACCTATGTAGAGCTTGGGAAACTATGGAATTTGCAGAAAAATACGAGGACCCTGAAAGATTCTTAGAAGCATCAGGGTTGTTTGAAAAGGCTAGCAATTTCTTCACTGATACTAACTTAAAATTCTTAGCTTCAGGTAATTCTGTCTTCTGCCAAGCTCTAGAGTATGGATGTAGATTTGATGAGTCCAATGATATCGAAATAAAGGCACAATTATATCCAAAAGTCAAGTCGATGCTTAGGAAAGCAGCGTCTTTGTATGTGAAAGGAGGTTATGATAACGTAGCAGATTGGGCTCTCGCTACTTCAACATATTTTGATGGAACATGGAATTTAATTAGAGCTGATGAGGAATTGGAGCTTATTGAGAAGGGAAAACTCTTAGGAATTGGATCAAGATATTTAAATTCCGCAGCAGAATTATTTAGCAAAGCTGGCTATAAAGATAAGGAGGAGGAAATTCAAAACAGATTAGCTAGACTGGAAAAAGAAGAGAAGATACTTTTTTCAGCAATAGGAACCATAGAAAAACCTACCATCTCTGGAAGCACCAAGGGTATAGTCGCACCTTCATGTCCCTTAGAAACAAGCCAGACTCCAAACATGAACGAAATCCAACAGATTACCGAAGAATCTAGGAGAGTTCTGGGAAAAAGATTAGAAAAATCATTAGCAGAGTCTGAGATTAAGGTGGAAGATCAAAAATTCATATGTATTGTTCATAAAGGACAAATTGTAGGAACTGTATATATTTGTCCTAATTGTAAAATATGTTACTGTTTAACTTGTGCCTACTCTTTAAAAGCAAACGGAGAAAAATGCTGGGTTTGTAACAATGAAATAAATCCTTAAATTACTAGTAATCTCTTTAGCTTGAACATCCATCTTTTTCAAATACTGATTGAGAGAAGTTACATTCCTAATTTTTTTTAAATTTTCATGAAAGAACTACAGAAATAATCATTATATATCCTGATATCCAAAATATAAATATGAATAGTTTTGAACGTATATGGGCTGCTTTAAATCTAGAAGAGCCCGATAGAATTCCAACCCACACCATAAATATAGATGGAAATGTAGCAGATAAAATCTTAGGTCCACCCAAGAAAACAGCTTTTGATGTTTTTAACGATATGGAACAACAATATCCCGATGATTGGGTTAATAAAGTAAATGAGATTTTAGATGATATTGAAATTTCTGTCTTTGCTAAAACGGTTCGAGCTGGCAAAAAAATAGGATTTGATGGAGTAGGTATTCAGTATATCCCATTTATCCTTGAAAGTCAGACTGAAATGACCGATATATTTGGAAAAAGGCATAAAATCAGAAATATTGATGGAAATCCATATCCAGATTATTATGGAGGATATATAAAAAACCGAGAAGACTGGGAACAGTACTCCAAACCAGACTTGAAAGAAGAATATAAAAGAGCTAAAAAATTCTATAAAGGAGTCCAAAGAAAGTGCCGAGATATCGCAAATGACATCTGCCTTATTGCTCAGAATGCCTTAACTAGTATCTTCCCTCCAGTATGGCAAGGTATGGGTATGACAAATTTTGTACGTGCGTTAAAAAATGACCCTAAATTAATTGAAGAAAGATTTAGATTTACTACTGATTTTGTTTTAACTGTTTTTAAAGCTTATTCGGATTGTGGAGCAAAAATATTTTTGGAAGGGGGAGATATAGCGCATAGCGGAGGCCCAATGATTAATCCTAAAGACTTTTATAAGTATTTATTACCTCGTTATCAAGAAGTAGCAGAAGCAATCCATGGGTGGGGCGGAAAATATATATTACATACTGATGGGGATATTACTAGCCTATTGGATTTTATTGTTGAGTGTGACTTTGATGGACTTCAATGTTTAGAACCTCCACTTGTTGATCCTTATTTAGTTAAAAAAAAAGTTGGTGATAAAATATGCCTGTCTGGTAATATTGACACCAGACACATATTAGTGGAAGCATCAAAAGAAGAAGTGGAACAAGCAGTTAAGAATGCAATCAAAGCAATGGGTAAGGGGGGAGGATTTATAATATCTCCCGCAAATTTTCATCCAAACATTTCTGTTGAGCATTTAAAGTGGATGATTAACGCCACAAAGAATTTTGGAACTTATCCTTTACAAATTTGATGATTTTATATTAAAATCTTCAGTTGAGATCAGTAATTTCGTTATATTAACACATAGTTGAAAAGATTCTAAAAGATTTAATAATTCTAAATTTATATTATATTAGGCGTGGAATTTGAGGAAAATACAAATTTTACACCTATTGATGTGAACAATATTGTCAACCTATTACATAGCATATCAAGATAACTGATTTAAATGGTGTACTTTCAACTTAGTCGAGTAGGATTTAATTGTGGACTTGATAAAAATGAATGTGATAAATATCCTGATTTCTGTATAGAATGTGTTAAAACTCAAATTAAAAGATTTGGTTTAGATGCTAATCCAAATATTAAAATAACATTAATTGATTCTGAAGAAAAAAGAATTAAACTATTTCAAGACATCATCTGGCAGAAATTCTTAGATGTTTTAAACATAAAACATATTCTACTCATGGTTAAAGATTCGGGATTGCCTATTGTAAATTATCCGATATCTGGAGCAGGAGTAGATGTAGAATTATTGACGGGATTTATTCAGGCAAATATTACATTTTCTGAATCAAGTGATACGTTAAAAAATATTGAGAATAATGGAAATAACCATCAGTTTTATGAATTTCAATATCACACTTTTAATATTTTACTAAAGAATAGAGAACTCATTAGAATATGCTTAGTTTTAGACCATAAATCTTCTGAAAGTTTAAAAATCCTTGTAACTGAATTTTTATCTGATTTCGAGGATAGATATCTCCATAAACTTGAAAAACTTATCAGTAAAGGTAAGCTTAGCTTCCAAGATACAATTGATTTCATAATTGAAACCTTTAATATTAAGTTAGTTTTTCCAATGACTTTAACTCATACAATTTTACCAGATAGAATGGAAGCAATTAAAAAGAACCCGATTCAAAAAGCAATTATAGATTTTGCATCCGCATTGTTAGCTTCAAAACAATTCTTTTTCATCATAAATCTAATTGATGAAGTTCAAAAAATTGTTAATATTGATGCTAATAAAATACTCTATGAAATTTATAATCTTTTAGAACAAGAAATTATCATACCAACCACAATTGAATCTGCTGAAAATAAAATTCTTAAATTTCAGGAATCTCAAGCAATAAGGCTTGCACATAATGAGCTAATCTCTCCAATAATAGCTAATGATGATGCGATGGATGAATTAAAAGAAAAAGCTAAAAATATGAGTGAAGAAGAAATTAAAAAAGCTATAGATTCTTTTGTTAAAAAGGCTGAAACTGCTGAGAAAGCTTTAATTTACAAGGAGGCTCAGAGAGAATATGAAAAAGCTCTTTATTTAGCAACTGGCTTTGATTTTCATGAAGATATTGGACGAATTTCTTTCATGGTCTTAGAACTTGATAAAAAAATTAAAAGCTTGGAGCTTGAATATGCTCAAACAGCAGCAGAAAAGGCTGAGAAGAGAAAGGATTATATTAAAGCAATTAATTATTATAAACAAAGCTTAAGAATTCTGCAAGATGCTGCCATATTTGATGAAAGTGAATCCAAGATAAGAAAATTCGAGAAAAAGATTACAAATCTCCAAAAATACTTATAAATTGATACAAATTTTTAATTTTTGGATCTATATTTAAAAAAAATAATGAAATCCGTACAAATTTCACTTTATTAGTTTTAAAGGGAAAATGGAAGACTTAGAAAAGATGGATAAGAGGTTTAGAAATGGTGCTGTGATAATCATAATTATCGCAATCTTATTATTAGCTATTTGGACTTTTATATTTTTTCTCACACCAGAAAATGCACATCCATTATTACTAGCTATTGGTATAGCATCACTTCTTGCTGGAATTTTAATGTTTACTAGAATACAATGGGTTATATGGATGAAAAAAACTCATCGGATCTAACATCTCTTCTTTTTAATATAATTAGTAATACCTTTGATGCTATTTCCTATGAAATATACCTCTTTTTCTCTAGATTTTTGATCCAGTAAATTTAAATTAGCAAAGTTTTTATCTTTCATTTTTAATGCTTCTATAGCGTATGTAATGAAATTGGGGTGATCTCGCTTTTCAAACATATCATCTATAACTTGCAACCATATTGGAAGTTGTTGTAATGCAATTTTAAGCATTAAATCCGCATTCTTTCTCATTCCATAATGAGCATAGCATATCATATGATCTATTAAATTTCTCGCTATTAATTTCTTAATCGATGATATTGCAATTTCGTAATTAAAAACCGGAGGAGTTGCAGGACGAATATATATTTTTTCAGTCAAGGGATAGTGGGTTCCTGCTGCTTCCCCAACAAATAAATATTGATTAAATAGATATGATTGATGATGAGGTGAATGTCCTAAGGTTTCAATAATCTTTAATTCGTCTCTCGCCATACTTTCCTGAACTTGAATCCGCTCTTCGGGAACAGGTATAATATTTCCATATTTTTCTGCAATTACCCCTAGAACTTTTAAACTCCCTTCCCATAATTTTTCAGGATTTATTAAATGTTTAACTCCTTTAGGATGACAAATAATTTGGGCTTCTGGAAAGGATAAGATTAATTTTCCAACTCCTCCAGCATGATCGATATGAATATGGGTTAATAGGATATAATCTAAGTCAATTTTGTTAATTCCTAATTTAGTTAGAGCAACTCTTAAGGAATTTATCGTAGATTTTGGACCGGGATCAACTAGAAAACATATTTTGTTGTCCTTATATACCCAAGTGCTCAATAAGCTATTAAATCTAGTCATCTCTAAACTTAAGCGAATTTCATAAAGGTTTGGAGCCGATTTTATGATACTCATAACGTATAGATCCTTTTCTTATATTTAACCGAATAAAATTAATAGAATCTTTTTATCTTTTTAAAAATGTTCCTCATCAATTTAGCAAACATTTATATATGAAGTTTAACATCTATTTTTACAATAAAAACTTTTTTTACTATAAAAATATTTTTGCATGATAAATATGGAAAAAAAAGAAGAAAAGAAAAAGCCAATTTTTAAAAAAGTAGGACTTGTGTTTAGAAGCCCCGTAAGAGCAGATATCTTAAAAGAACTGTCCAAAAATCCTCAAAAGCCAAGTGAAATAGCTGAAAATATAGGAATTCAAAAACAAAATCTAAATTATCACTTAAATGCTCTTAAACGAGGTGGAATAATTAAAACCCATAAAGAAGAACGACATGAATCTAATTTACCAAAGGGGAAGGGAACTAGAATAAATGGAATAGGTGAAGATGGAAAGGTTCAAGTCTCGTATGGGGTAGAACTTACACAAAATGGTAAAAATATTGTTAACCAATTTATAGATCCTCTTTATGAAGAGGAAAAAAATAAAAATAATAAAAAGGAGGAAGAATGAATATGAAAAGTCAAAATATTGAGATTGTATCATCTCTTTTTGAAAACCCTTTAAAATTCCTTAAATTTGGATCACCTCAAGTATGCGAAAACATGACTGTTATCCCTATTATCATTCAAGAAATTAATTTTGTTGACTTTATTACAATACAAGAAGCTGAACAATTAGGAGTAGTTGAAATCACTGAAACTGATACAGTAAGTCAGTTGGAGGTAATAAATAGAAGTGATAAGCCTGTTTTAATTCCATTTGGAATGACTGTACATGGTGGAAAACAAGATAGAACCATATGGGAACCCATTTTACTTCCAATAGGTGGAAGACCAGATATTTTTAAAGAAGCATCTCCGAAGACAAAGCAGAAATATATTATACCAGCAAAATGTATAGAACAATCACGTTGGAATTATAAGGGAGATCGGAAATTCAAAGCTTCAAATACAAGACTTCACCCGAATGTCGCATTTGAAGCTATTTCCGCAGCAGGTCAAAGTGCTGTATGGGAAGAGATTCAATCACATAGATCTGAAATGAATTATGCCTTAGCTATTGCTCCTACTCAAAGTTATCTTGAAATGAAAGAAGTATCGGAAAAACAAACTAAAAACATCATTAAAAATTTCAAGAGTCTAAAAGGACAATGCGGAATTGCAGTATTTATAAATAATGAATTTATCGGAATTGAATTTTACGCAAATATAGAAGCTTGGAAATATATGAGTAATGACATCTTTGAAGCATTTTCAATGGAAGCTTTAAGATTTAAAGAAAAACCAATTGAGAAAAAAAGTGTTAAATATTATGATGAGCTTATGACTATGTTAAGAAATCTGAAATTCAAGTTTTCATCTAGAGAAGGAGTCGGTATTGGTAATGTAGTAGAATTCAATACAGATGATAATAAATGGCGAGGGATTACTTTAGTCAATGATGGAATTATGGTACAGTTTTATTTGGTTTCAAAAAGAGGAGGATATCAAGGTCAAGGTCAAATGAGGCCTAATGTTCAATTTCAAACAATTATTAATCAAAGATATACAATATAAATTTGTATAATATTAAAAATATAATTTTTTTTAATTTTTTTAGTACTTCATTTACGATTTTCTTATCTTAAAAGATTATTCTAAAGAGGGAATAATAATTTTTGCTGCTACTTCAATGTATGGATTACCATTAGAACTTCTATTGGGATCATTTTTAGCATTAAAATCTGTAGGATAGATAAGTATCCTTTTTGGTTGTTTTAAGGTATTAAAAGGGTCCAAATTTACCTTAAAAATAAATCCTACATCGATTTTTATTTTTGTAGGAATTTTAATATGAATTGCATTATTTTAAACACGTAAAAATAATAGGAGTATTAATTATGAAAACATTATTAGTCTTTTATTCAAGAACAGGTAGAACAAGGAAAGTTGCTAAATTAATTGCTGAAGGATTAAAATGTGATTATGAAGAAATTATTGATACTAAGAAAAGAACTGGATTGATTCTCGGTTTTCTCAGAAGTGGATTTGATGCTGTAAAAGAAAAATTAACTATTATAAAAGAGGTACAAAAGAATCCAGATATGAATGATCTAATAATTCTCGGAACTCCAATATGGGGTAATAGGATGACTCCCGCAATAAGAACATATATCTCAGAAAATAAAAATAAATTCAAGAAGGTTGCATTTTTTTGCACTGAGGGGGGAGATCAAGGTTTCAAAGCATTTGAACGTATGGCAGATTTATGTGGTAAAGAACCATTATTAACTCTTGAAATTTCAAAAAAAGAAATTAAACAAGATTTACACACTAAAAAAATCAATTCCTTTATTCAGGAGTTGCATAAAATTTAATTTTTTTTCCTTAACTTTAATATAACTGGTAAGTAAGAGCTTATTATAAATTTCTCCCTTCCTCAAAAGCTTTTAGATTTACATCTAAATCTCTTCCAATCAATTGTTCTTTCAAAGAATCTTCAAGTAATTCTTTCCTTATGGGTAAAAATCTTAAAATAAAACCCATTATGACAGTATTTGAAACTTTAGGACTTTTAATAACCTCTTCTGCAATACTTGTAGCAGGTATAAAATATATTTTATCAGAATGTTCAAATAAAATATCAATTAAATAATTTAACGAGGGATATTTTTTATCAATAATTTCTTTCTCATAAGTTGATATAACTAGCCTTGTACTTTTATCAGGTTTAACAAATTTTAGAGTATCTAATATACTACTCTCTTCTAAAGCTATAATCATATCTGCAGTTCCCATCATTGGTATTGGAGCATTCAATTTACTTCCAAAGCGGAGGAAACATGTCACTTTACCACCTCTTTGGCTAAGACCATGAGTTTCAGAAGTTATTACTCTATATCCCATTGTTAATAGTGCTTGTCCTAAAGTTTTTAGCATACTTATTAACCCCTGACCGCCTAATCCTGTTATTACTATTATATAATTATCAACAGACATTAGGTTCCCTCCTTTTAATGGCATTATTTGGGCAATGTTCTTCACAAATACCACAACCTAAGCATAAATTCGGATTTATGTAAGCCTTATCACCTTTTTCATTGATTGCAGGGCAAGCAAATTGTCTGTAACATAGACCACAATTTCTACATAATTCAATATCAACATATCTTACTGATAGAGGGTTTCTTTTAATATACTTCTGAATACACTCGTCTTTTACTATTATAACATGTAAAGTCCTATTTTGTAAGACATCAAGACCTTTTTCATAAATAAATTCCTTTAATCTTTTTGAATAGTCCTTCCCATTTGTATCATTATGTCTTATAACGCTTACATTAGCTCCTGAACCCTTGATGAATTTTTCTAAATTTATCATTTTTTTAGTTTTTCCACCTATATAATACCGAGTATCACTTCCAGGATGAGGTTGTTGCCCAGTCATTCCGATCCATCCATTATCAA
>Ga0209427_10005850_pt1 | contig 14080 bp, 17 predicted proteins | sample DeeMarSWOR136_30_FD_187465 | JGI IMG/M metagenome (GOLD analysis project Ga0209427, IMG submission 187465) | Marine sediment microbial communities from White Oak River estuary, North Carolina - WOR-1-36_30 (SPAdes) (version 2) | ecosystem: Environmental > Aquatic > Marine > Intertidal zone >... | reverse complement strand
TCCTCGCTGTGGGCCGGAGGAGCGATAGCACACCTTGTTAACCATAATACACTCTCCTTCCTGGAAATTCGGCTCCATACTGGACATTACTACGGTGTAGCTCTGTACAGTGAGCCGAAGGAGAAAAAATACGGCTACGGCGATAAGAACGGTTATGATGACTTCACGAAGAATCCTCATTCGATAAGGGTTCATTCTAGCACAAACCACGAAGTTGATTCATTTGTCATAGCTCTACTTGTTTGCGCTGTCCCTTAATGCTAACATTATTACCCCGGGCCGCTAGCTCAATTGGTAGAGCAGCTGACTCTTAATCAGCCGGTTCTGGGTTCGAGTCCCAGGCGGCTCATTCTGCACACCTGCTACTGTCAACAATGGCTATGTGCGTGTTGAGCTTGCGCCGAAATCGGCTCGGGTGTGAACCAAGCGGGCTATATCCTCTGCGTTTATTACTCCAATGACTTTTCCGGTTTCCATTACTGGGATGTGATCGGCGTTTTCCCTGTTCATTTCTTGGAGCACACTCAATATATCCTGGTTAGCATAGGCTATCTTCAATCTGCTGGCTGGAGTCATGATATCTTGGACAGACGTAATTGCCCACCGGCTGCGAGGGACTCTCCTTATCTGCTGTTGGGTGACCATGCCTTCTAACCCAGCGCCCCAGCTTATCAGGAAGCAATTTCGTCCTGTGGGTAACACGTATTGCTGGACAAGGTCCGTCAAATTCATATGGGGAGGGATTAGGGGACAATTATAGTCTGTAACCTGGCGTGCTGTGATACCAGTAAGTGCATCACGGAGCAAGACCTGCTGGTAGCTGGCCTTGGCTGCGCCGTTGAGGAACCAGCCAATGAATATTAGCCACATGCCGTTAAACCACAATTGGAGAACGAAAATGAGAAGAATCCCTCCAGCGATGAAGGCATAAGCTATTCCTTGCCCCACTTTGGCTGCGATGTAGGTCGCTCTGTGGTAATCATGGGTTCTGTGCCACACGAGTGCGCGAAATACTCTGCCCCCATCTAACGGAAAACCGGGGATTAGGTTAAATAGAGCAAGCACGACATTTATCAAAGCCAGCCACCACATCAAGCTAGCCGCTAGGCTCTGATTAGCGCTGGCCAGCAAAAGATGCAAGCCGTAGAAGATACCACCTAGAGCCAGGCTGGTCAAAGGACCAACCATAGCTATCAGGAGTTCTGCTCTGGGGTGGGTGGCTTCCCTGGTTATCTGAGAGACACCACCGAAAACAAAGAGTGTAATCTCTTTAACTGGGATGTTATTACGAATAGCCAGAATACTGTGGGCTAGTTCGTGAGTGACGATGGAGGCAAAAAACAGCAAGCTGGTCAATATGCCCCAGACTATCCTCTGCTCTATGGGATAGCTTCGATCCAGGACGGAAAACACGACTAAAAAGGTAACCCAGGCAAAGATAATAAACCAGGTATAATGGAGTCGCAGGGGAATACCGAAAATCTTACCTAAGCTTATATTACCTTTCATTTTGCTTTTTCCGCCACAGCGCAACCGATAAACCTGTAAGCTAGTTTAGCCAATAAAAAGGCGCAAGAACTGGGCCCTTCCCCGGGGCAAAATTCCATTAGATCGAAGCCCACTACGTGCTTGTGGATGGCGACCGATTCTACTATATCCAGGACTTGCCGCCATGACATGCCGTCAGGTTCAGGGGTGCCTACCGCCGGCATAATAGAAGGGTCGAAAACATCTACATCTATGGTGACATAGACATCTTGGCTCAGTGATTCCACTATCCCGTCTACAGAAGCTGCGTTCGATGCTAAATCAGACATGTACAAAGGCCTCAGCTTGTTTTGTGTCAGGAATTCCTTTTCTTCCCAGCTAAGGCTGCGGACTCCTACTTGGGAAATCGGGCAAAGCTCCAAGATGCGGCGCATAACACAGGCTTGACCATATTTAGTCCCGAGATATTCATCTCGAAGGTCAGCATGAGCGTCCAGTTGCAGTACAGAAAGCCTGGGAAATGCTTCCTTGAAAGCTCGAACTGCTCCTAAAGAAAGAGAGTGCTCTCCACCGAGGAGCACTACAAATTTCTCGTTTTGTATCAGGCCTTTAACCACTTCATAAACTCTCTTAATCATATCTTGGGGGCTGCTCAGCACAGGTTCTACCTGGGGCAGGGTAGAAATACCAACCTTATGTATCTCGCGATCCAGTTCGAAATCATAAAGCTCTAAGTACTGAGAGGCATCGATAATAGCCTGAGGCCCATGGCGAGATCCGCTTCGCCACTCGCTGGTGCTATCATACGGGACAGGCAAGATTACAGTCTTGGCTTGTCTAAGATTTGAGTAAGGCGGTCCTAGTCCGGCAAAGGCTTGGCGCGGCAGGAATATCCCCTCATGCCAGGCAGCAAAGGACTGGGGGTGACGGTCAGGGTCGTTCATGGTAGATAAAACTCTGGGGATTGGCCGTGGCTGTTTCTGCTTTGGGCCATTCTCTGTCAATTAGACAAGTGCGCAGTTTGACCAGCTCAAATCCCTCTCGCAAATCCTCTATTGCTTTGTCGGTATCAAAATCCTTGCAGGAGAAAACGTCTATGTTAATGTAATTCCGCTCGACAAAGGTATGGATGCCAATATGACTTTCCGCTATGAAAACAAACCCTGATATTCCCCAATCTTCTAGCACAGGTCCTACGTATTTGAGGACATATGGCGGTGAAATCCTGGTCATTCCAATCCTGGCCGGATAATTTTCCAAGCACTTGCGAAGGAAATCTTCGTCTCGCAGAATCTTTTTGTTGCTGGAATAGCCATCTATAATCAAGTGCATTTGACCTCCTCGAGCAGCATTTTTCTTAAATCGAAGAGGGCGGCGTAGACTGCTCGTTGCTTCATTCTCGAGCGATTTCCGAGGAGCCTATGACTGAAGTCTTGCTTGAACTCATCGCTGCTTATCCCTATAAACACTTCGCCGGAACTTGTATCGGGATTCATGTGACCGGCGATACCTATGCCGATATTGGCCTTCAAATTCCTGAGCGCACTGTCAGCCATTGCCTTAGCCACTTGAATGCTTTCCATGCCATGTCGTTCCATAATGGAAGCATCCACACCGGAAGCCATTTTAACCTCGTCACAGCAAGCTAGCAATCCTCCCCTAAAATAAGTACGGCTGCCCCGGTCACTGGCTATAGTGCTGCATAGAAGCCCCTCGGTGCAAGATTCCATAGTGGCTAGACTCCAATTCTTGGCTCTGAGCAGCTGTCCAATAACAGAGCTCAGAGTATCATCGTCCGCCCCCCAAATATAGGGAGCAAGGATATCTCGAATTTGTCCTTCGCTTTGGGCGATAAGGCGTAGCGCTTCTGTTCTTTCTTTTGCTTTGGCAGTAATACGAAGATAAACACCGTCGGGATTGATGTAAGTAGCCAGAGTAGGGTTTGGTAGTCTAGAAATGGGGGCTACCATCTCATCCACCTTAGCTTCAGCTAGGCGAAAAGTCTTGATTATCCTGGATAGTATGACCTCTCCCGTTAGTCTTTGCTTCAGTTTGGGCAAAATGCCTTCTTGCCACATCATTTTCATCTCGTCGGACGGACCCGGCAGGGCTATAACTATGTGCTCATCTTTCTCAAGCCACCAACCAGGCGCCGTGCCCATATGATTGGGAATTATTTGAGCCGAACGGATGATAGTCGCCTGCCGCCTGTTGCTCTGTGGTATTTCCGCAAGATAGCGGCGGAGCAAATCCTGCAACTCTTGCCACAACTTCTCATCAAGTTCAAGTTCCTCATCCACCAGCTCGCTGATGGCCTCACGGGTAATATCATCTTGAGTAGGTCCCAGTCCCCCTGTGGTGATAATAAGGTCTGCTCTTTTCCAGGCCCGTTTCAAGGTATCCACTAACCTTTTCCGATTGTCACCTGCTGTGGAAATGAAGTATAAATCGATTCCCAGCAACGGTAGTTGATTGGCCAGAAAGGAAGAATTGGTGTCGATTATGTTGCCCAGCAAAATTTCCGTACCAACGGGTATTATCTCTGCCTTCATACTCCAGTTATAACCTGTCAGGTGACGGCTACTTTAGCATTTGGGTGCTGAAATGCTGAGGTATTTCTCCATTATCGCCATGGCACAATATTTGCCACACATACTACAGGTCGTTCCGCTCGCTGGTATCTTGGCATGGACTTGCCGCGAAAGCTCTGGGTCTAGAGATAGTTTAGCTTGGATTTCCCAATCAAGGGCCTTACGCGCCCGCGACATTTGTTTATCCCACTCTTTGGCACCTTCTACACCCTTGGCAATGTCGGCGGCATGAGCAGCTATACGAGAGGCGATTACGCCTTCTTTAACATCCTCTATGCCGGGAAGGGAAAGGTGCTCGGTGGGTGTAACGTAGCACAGAAAGTCTGCGCCGGCAGCAGCAGCAATTGCCCCTCCAATAGCGCCGGTGATATGGTCGTAGCCGGCACCTATATCAGTTACCAAGGGGCCCAGTACGTAAAAAGGCGCTCCGCCGCAGAGGCTCTTCTCCAGCTGTACATTGGTGACGATTTGGTCCAGTGGCAAGTGGCCGGGCCCTTCAACCATAGCCTGAACACCGGCCTTTCTAGCGCGTTCGACCAATTCGCCAAGGATAATCAACTCTTGGACTTGAGCCCTGTCGGTGGCGTCAGCCAGACATCCAGGACGTAACCCGTCGCCCAGGCTCAAAGCGAAATCGTACTGAAGAGCCAGGCCCAGCAAGCGGTCATAGTATTGATATAATGGATTCTCCTTATCGTTATGGAGCATCCAACCGATGAGGAAGGCGCCACCTCGGGACACTATGTCAGTCGTCCTGCCCTGCTCTTTAAGTCTGGCCACAGATGCTCGGGTCACTCCGCAATGGACAGTCATGAAATCAATGCCGTCTTTGGCGTGTTCTTCGATTACCTCGAAGATCTCATCCACAGTCATCTTCACGATGGCTCCATGACTCTCAATGGCTTCAATGCCCGCCTGGTAGATGGGCACCGTCCCCAGCGGTACGGTGCCAGCACTCACGATAGCTCTCCTGATAGCTGAAATATCGCCCCCGGTGCTCAGGTCCATCACAGTATCGGCACCAAAGGCTATGGCGGCCTGTAATTTCTTCAACTCCGTGCTCAGATCACAAAAATCTGAAGATGTCCCTATGTTAGCGTTGACTTTGGTTGTCAGCCCTTTGCCTATGCCACAGGGGATTAGATTTGTGTGATTAGCGTTGGCTGGAATTATGATTTCGCCCGCAGTCAGGCCGCGGATGACAAAATCCGTGTCCACGCTTTCCTTTTCAGCTACCTGCTTTATCTGGCGTGAAACAGTTCCTTTTCGCGCTAACTCCAACTGGGTCATCTTCCCACAAACCTCGTATGAGTTGCAGTAGGACCAAAGTATAAAACAGGGTGGTGGTCAATGCAAACGCTGTCCCGGCGATAACAGGGCAGGAAAACACGATGAGCCCTCCTGTAGATTTAAGACAGAGCCCTTAAGGTTTCCTTCTGGATTTTGAATAGCTTGACTATCCCTTGTCGGGCTAAAGACAGCAGGGCATCGGCAGCTTCTTTAGAGAAAGGCTTTCCTTCAGCGGTTCCTTGAATTTCGACAAACTCATTCTTGTCGGTCATCACCACATTGAAATCAACTTCGGCCTGGTAATCCTCTTCGTAGCAAAGATCAAGTAGCATATTGCCGTCTACAATGCCCACGCTGGTAGCGGCTATCATCCTGTCTAAAGGCATAAATGGCAAAACCCCCTGTTTTCTTAGATTATGGAAGGCGTGATATAGAGCAACATATCCGCCGGTGATAGCCGCTGTCCTGGTGCCGCCATCTGCCTGCAATACATCGCAATCTAGTATGAATGTCCTCTCTCCCAAGATGGCTAGGTTAGTCGCGGCTCTTAAGCTGCGGCCGATAAGGCGTTGAATCTCCTGGCCTCTTCCTTCTGATCTGTCGCGTGGTGTACGAGTAACCGTGGAGCGAGGCAACATGGCATATTCTGCAGTAACCCAGCCCTGTCCACCACCTTTGAGAAATAAGGGCACCCTTTCGTCCATGCTCACGGAGCACAATACCCTCGTTTGGCCGAGTTCTATCAAAGCTGAACCCTCAGCGAAACTCTGGTAGCCTAGAATTATGCGCACGGGGCGAAGCTCATTGTCTGCGCGGTTATCTACTCTGGACATCTAGAAGAAGTATACCAGAGTATTCGGCAGTCTGCCTATCCATCGCGAGTTGGTATTCACCTTTGCCCGCTTCTTCGATAGGTCTCAATAAATCTCTCTACGGAGCGGTCGTAAGTCTTTTCCACATCGTCGGGGAAGAAACAGGCTGGTAGCTCCCCTAACCGCCAATGGTATCTTATGCATTCGCAGCAAATACCTTTCCTGCTGCATGGCTCATAGGTACAGTTACATTTCTCTTTGTTTTGCTCCACAGTGCACTCTCTCATGTTCGCTCTCCTTCGCTGATTGCCTGCGTAGATACTAATTTGCTCCCGGTCCGAAGTCATCCCATGTGGTAAGCATAGGAATACAGGGCCGCGCCGATTTCCCAAGCATATGCTATTATATGCCAACATAGGAGCATTGGAAGGAAAGGCGGCACTTTGCAGCTACCAGCGGATGCTTACCTTGATATTGAGACTACAGGGTTATGCTCGTTCTACGACGAAATAACCGTTATTGGCATCTGTTTGGCTTCTGATGGTACGAATAGCTTGATTCAACTCGTGGGAGATGAAGTAAGCAGAAGTAACTTGCTCAGAACCCTGCGCTGCGTGGATACCATTTATACATACAACGGCAGCCGATTCGACCTTCCCTTTATCAATTTCCGGCTGGAGGTAAATTTGGGAGAACATTTTCGTCACCATGACCTGATGCATGATTGCTGGAGAAACAATTTGTACGGTGGCTTCAAGGCTGTAGAGCAGCACTTGGGCATTCCTCGGCGGCTGCGGGGTATTGGGGGTGCACAGGCAGCCATGCTTTGGTGGAGGTACGAGATTGACCATGATAGAAAGGCACTGGAGTTGCTATTGGAATACAACAAAGAAGATGTGCTCAATCTGGTGGCGTTAAGGAAGAAGCTGGAAAGGTTTCCGAACCCAATGTATTGATCTAGGACGTATCCGCATGGTGCCAGTTCAATAAGGACCGGAGCAAATATCCTAAGAATCGTGAGAATATTCGCACAATATCGCCTGCGGTGGTTGTCATCTTGGTTGTTGTCGAAGGATTCGCTTGATCTTTGCTCCGTGGAAAAGATTCGCTGTCATGCTGATGCCAATAGACATCATTGAATAGCGCGGCAATTTCATAGTTGTCTAGTTGAAGATCAGGATGTAGCCTGAGACGCCCAAGCGAGGCGTATGAAGAGAGTTGGACAGGGGCTTGAGACTCCACTCTGCCAGCTCCTCGTCGTAATATCAATCCTCTATCAGGAAGACACGCGCATCTTCCCCACCATCGGCACCGAGGTCGACATATACTCGCTGCGCATCAGTGCCATGGGTCTAAGGAGGGAGCATAATAGAAATAGAAAGGTCCTCGTAATCCCCGGTCCGGTAGAATAGGGTTTCTTTGAGGGTTTGCCAACAGTCCTCCCCCCATCGCTCTTGGTCAGATTCATGATCTATGCTATCGGCGACCCAGTTTCGAATAGCGTCAAAGCCAGCTTGGGAAAGTTCGTAAGGGGGTTCACCGAGGATATTTTCTAGACCTTCTTCACCGTCTGGGATTCGGGTGTGAGGTAAGATTTGAATTTGGACTCCGTCGTTTGGGAGCTGCTAGAACTGGGCCTCTTGTCATGATTGAGGCCGGTGCAGCTCAATCCAGACACAATGAGCAAGCCAAGGGCAACTCCGGAAGCTAAAGCGGTTAACAACCGCTTTCATGGGCGCAATTTTTCGGTCATCTCAGTAATATGTGATTTCCGAGAACGCAACCTGCGAATATCATTTTCTCTTGACCACTGACTTCACCGATTCTTCGATATCTCCTGCGGTCAATCCGTATCTCCGAAGCAGTTCTTCAGCCTTGCCTGACACAGCATACCTATCACCGAGATTGACAAATTCCATAGGCACTGGCTTCTGCTTGACTACTGTCTGAGCAACTCGACTGCCTAGACCACCCTGGGCTAAGTGCTCTTCAGCAACGACAATCGCCCCTGTCTCCGAAGCCGCTTTGACTACAGCTGGCTCATCCAAAGGTTTGAGCGTATGCATGTTGATTACCCGGCAACCTATACCCTGCTTTGCTAAGATATCCGCTGCTTCGAGAGCCTTAGCGACCATAATGCCCGCGGCTACAATAGTGGCATCCCTGCCCTGTCTCATGGTCACTGCTTTACCTAACTTAAAGCGATAGCCTTCGGTGTAGACAATCGGTGTCTTAGGGCGACTTAATCTGATGTAGAAAGGTCCGTAGACACTTGCCGCTGCTCTTACTGCTTCAGCAGTCTCTGTAGCATCTGCGGGAACGACCACCGTGAAGCTAGGGAGAGCACAACACAAGGCCAGGTCTTCAACTGCTTGATGCGAAGTGCCATCCTCCCCTACACTGATGCCGCCATGAGTAGCTACGATTTTAGCGTTTAGATTCGGCTGGGAAATGCATAGCCTCAACTGGTCAAAACAGCGACAGACGACAAAAACAACGAAAGTGGAGGCAAAGACAATTTTGCCTGAAGCAGCCAGGCCAGCAGCTATGCCTACCATATTCTGCTCCTCCAGACCACAATTGAAGAAACGCTCAGGAAACTGTTGGGCGAAAAAATTCGTCATCGTTGAGGGCGACAAATCGGCGTCTAAGACAACAATGTCCTTGTTTTCTCTGCCTAGCTCTACCAGAGTTTTGCCGTAAACTTCCCGGGTAGACGCTTCACCCATGCTTACTGCAACTCCCTTAGTGCCCTTTCGGCTTCTTCCCAGGTAGGCGCCTTACCGTGAAACGCCACACTGTTTTCCATGAAGCTAACCCCTTTGCCTTTGGTAGTCCGGGCTATAATGATAGTAGGCTTAGCTTTTGTCTTTCCAGCTCCGGAGAAAGCACCCAGGATTTGGTCGAAGTCGTGTCCATCTATGTCAATGACATGCCAGCCAAAGGCTTGCCATTTCTGAGCAAAAGGCTCAAGGTTCATAATGTCGCGAGTCCATCCGCTGAGTTGTATACTATTGAAGTCAACTATGGCCACCACGTTATCTAGTTTGAACTGAGCCGCTGAAAGAACCGCCTCCCAGGTCTGCCCTTCCTGACATTCTCCATCGCTGAGAAGAACATAGGTGCGATAAGCTTTGGCATCGAGCTTGGCGGCTAGGGCCATGCCAATGGCGAAGGATAAACCCATACCCAAAGAACCAGCCGACATTTCTACGCCTGGGGTGAACTTCCTATCAGTGTGTCCCTGGAGTCGGCTATCCAACCTTCTCAATGTTGCCAGCTCTGCCACTGGAAAGTAGCCAGCCTCGGCCAGGGCAGCGTATAAGACAGGGGCAGCATGTCCTTTGCTCAATATGAATCGGTCACGGTCTGGCCGCCGGGGATCTTGGGGATCATGGCGTAAGACTCTGAAATAAAGTGCTGCGATGATATCAGCTGCTGATAGCGAGCCACCAGGATGTCCACTTCCTGCCGTAGCGGTCATTGTGATTACATGACGGCGTAGCTTCTTAGCCATTTGCTTAAGCTTCGGCGTGGACAAGTTGAATTTGTTACTGGGGGAGATGCTTTGAAGGGAAGCTTTGTCTGGCATGGGTTAGGCAATACATCTTAACTCAAAATGGCTCACCACGTCTAGGGTTTGTAGTCGTTCATATGATCAGTGACGTTTCCCTTTCGCCATTGCAGGTAGCGATAGCGACGAAGCAATTTCTAGGCGAGGTTTGTCAGCCGAGCTATAGCAGGCTCCGGCTCTGCAATGAAATCGCCACGGGGCGACAAGCCGCGGCTCGCCGTGACAGGGTGGTTACTGGCCGGCTCGACATACATATTAGGTATCACCTGTCTATTTGAACTAAGTAAGTGTTAGCTGGCTACCTGCCAACCAGAAGACGGCCTCTTATTGTATCGGTGGCATGAGGAGGTGCTTTAGTTGGGTCAAATCGCTAAGAGATTCCTGATGGTTTGTCCTTGACCTGTCAACATGAAAGGCATTCATGCCAGCCTGTCGGGCATTGAGGAAATCGAATTGCCAGTCATCACCCACATGGATGACATGGCTCGGCTTGACGCCCATTTCTTCGCATACCCTCAGATAGAAGTCAGGGCTTTTTAGTTGTCCATAATGTGAGACGGAAGAAAAAATTCGCACAAAATAAGATTTGATATCTCGCAGCAAGAGATGCAATAACCCGAGTGGTGAGCTTGAAGCAACAATCAACTTATATTCACCGGCTAATGCAGAAAGGACTTCAGTTATCTCAGGATAATAGGATATCCTGCCCATGCAGCTTTGTATCACTGGCTCGGAAGCACCCAAGCCAAGATATCTAAACCAGTATTCGATATCATACCATTCAAGCCTCTGATCGCCGATCCTGCCATATTCCTCAACGATACACCTTTTTGCTTGAGCGAAGCCAAGCCCTTGTTTCTGAGCGTAGAGCGCAGGGATGGCCTCGTGCCATATAGCCTCGCTGAAATCGGGCGTTACCACTGTTCCTTCAGCATCAAAAGAGACCAGCTTGATTTCCTTCATTCTCAAACACCGATATTATCACGGTAAGGAGGCGAAAGTCTATTTGCCTGTCCTGCTTCAGCACGCTAGAATACGAAGGATGTTAGGCTACTCAGTTGTAGACAAGCTGAGCCATACCTTCGAGTTAGGCCCTATAAGACCTCCTAGCGAAGCTTGTTCCCTCCTGATAAGGGCGACCAGGAATTGCCCCTGGAATAGATGCCAGTTCTGCCCGATATACAAAGGAAGCAAGTTTGAACTGAGGGCAGTAGCGGACATTACGAAAGATATTGAGGCGGCTAAGGCTATCAGCGAAGGTATAGAAGAAACGGCTTGGAGGATGGGCTATGGCGATAGGGTGAGAGAAACAGCAGCAGTGTTCTCTAGTCAACCGCAATACGGCCCGTGTGTATGTCATGTAGCTCATTGGCTTGCGACAGGAGGCAAAACGGCTTTCCTGCAGGATTCCAACACCCTGATCATGCGCGCGCCCGAGCTAATCCAGGTGACCACCTGCCTGAGAAAAACCTTTCCCGGCTTGAAAAGAGTAACTTCGTACAGCCGGTCTCATACTGCAGCTAGAAAGTCATTAGCGGAGTTGAAGGAACTCAAGGATGCTGGGCTAGACAGGATTCACATTGGACTGGAGACTGGCTATGACCCTCTGCTGGTTTATATGGAAAAAGGCTGCACCGCCAAGAATCACATTGAAGGTGGAAGGAAGGTGAAAGAAGCAGGCATTTCTCTATGTGAATATGTTATGCCTGGTCTGGGTGGCAAGAAGATGTCGCAAGAACATGCACGGGAAACAGCTAGGGTGTTGAACGAAATTGGGCCTGATTATGTCATGCTCCGCAGCCTCCACATCTCTCCAAGTATGCCGCTATGGGCGAAGTTGCAGGACGGAGATTTTGAGCTGCAAACCGAGGATGAGGTAGTGAAGGAAATAGCTGTTTTGATCGAGAATTTGCGGGTTGCTACCTATCTTAAGAGCGACCATATACTTAACCTATTGATGGAGCTCAAAGGCAAGATGCCCGAGGACAAAGAAAGGTGCCTTAATATCATAAATAGGTACCTATCTTTGCCAGATGAAGAAAGGCTTAATTTCAAGGTTGGCAGGCGGGCTGGCTTGTACCATAAGCTGGATGACCTCAGTGATAGCTATAAACATGATAGAATAGAAGAAGCCATAAGAAGCCTTAGTGCACGGGGGAGCGATGTTGACAAGGAGATATTCAGGCTAAAGGATAGCTTTATCTAATGGGAGAATAGTGGCAAGGGGATTTATAAACCTGAGTCGTTTCAAGCACGGACGGGCCATAAAGCGGGATAGCAAACGAAAAGCCGACTTGCAGAGTAGGAAAAAATCTGGGGTCGGGAGGGGCAAACTTGGCGGCCAGAATAGATGAACTTACGTTGCTCCTGAAGCAGAAGGCTGGGCTAGGGGAAAGAATCCAAGCTTACTGGTTCAGCCATCCCACGACGCTGTAGCGAAGGTAAATGAACCTAGCGAACAGAAGAAGAAAGTTGCTGCCTTGATCCACATAGCCTGCTGAGGCAGGAATCTGTCTTAACCCGATTCCTCTGTAATGCTCTCAGCTGTGTTTCTGGTGTTCTCTCTTACATGGATAAATAGGTAGACTAGTTCCCTACTTACAAGTAAGAATAGCCAGGCTAGGAAGGAGCCAATTATTCCCAATACAATCACGGAGACACCCATGCCTACACCTCTCAACTCAGTCTTCCAAACCGTCAACCCACCATTCATGATCTCCAGTCCAAGGAGAATTGAAGCAAGAACGCCAATTATCAGTACTGCCCAGCCCAAAACTCTCAAAACACTAGTCACGTATGGCAAAAAATGATACTCGAGCGGCTTGGTCCCTCTCCAGGTTTTCTGCAAAGCACGGTCTATCCTGCGGCAGGGTGGTAGCAGCCGCAATTTTCGAATAACTTTGTCTAACAAAGAAACAACGGTACGGAAGAAGGAACCGACCTTGCGGAACAAGGAACCGACCTTGCGGAACAAGGAACCGACCTTGCGGAACAAGGAACCGACCTTGCGGAACAAGGAACCAGCCTTGCGAAACAAGGAAACTAGCTTGTGAAGTACAGAGGAAACTACTGCCTTCATTTCACATAATTGCTAAGGTATACAAATTCAATCTTCGCTCAGTTTCTCTGTAGTGCTAATACGCTCAGCTGTGTTTCTGGTGTTCTCTTCCACGTGAATAAGCAAGTAGAGAAGCTCTCTGGTTGCCAGCAAGAATAGCCAAGTCAGGAAAGAGAAAATTGCCCCTCCCACCCCATAAAGTACACCTGTGACTCCACCCGTCAAGATTCCGAAACCAATAGAACCAATAACGCCAACCACCAGTATTAGCCACCCCAGGATCCTCAAAACAGTAGTCGCAAACCGTAGGAAAGGATACCTTTGCATTTCGCCTCCTTTCTGTCCTCAAAGTTCCTTCAAATATGGTTCAGGTGACTTGCAGAATCTTGGGCTTCATTCAAATTCGCCCTTCCCCAAGACGACAAGCACAGTTGCTGCTATCGCAAGAGGCACGTTCAAGAAAAACAGGAAAAAAGAGAAGATCGCACAGATGGATCCGCCAAAGGCCAGTCGCCACCTCTTCCTTATTAAGGCGAAAGCACCGCCCATTACGGCCGCTATCCCAACTGCTATCTCGACTGTGACGACCACGGTTGCGATGATTCCGACTAGACCGCCGCCCATTGGCGACCATCCCCAATAGGGTATTTCCACGGCAGCAATCGTTACCCACTGAGCTAAACCGGCAGCTCCAGCAACAATAGCTAGAATTCCGGCGGTTGTCGTCTTCCAGGTCTTTCTTTTTGCTGCCTTGGCTAGTCGCGCACCGCATTTGGTGCATATTTCAGTCAAGGGTGTCGTTGGAGCACCACACCCAGGGCAAAAACTGGTGCCCGCAATTGGCCTAGCTCCACAATTCATACAGGTTTCCGGATTCCCCTCTAACTGTTTCCCACAGTTTCTGCAAAACATCGCCTATCTCCCTTGCATGCACTGGCAAGTACTATTTCCGAATCAGCTTGACTGCTTTCCCTCCCAAAAGTATCTGAAACGAAATTCCATAGCTAGCTGATTCATCAGGCACGATCGTATAATAGCTTCTCACCCAACTGAATCTCTGAGTTTGCTGCAGAAGTGGGAGTTTCACGATATCCAGGGCTTTTACCATGTGCCATAACCTGGGCAGTTCCTTTGATACACATAACTTAGAGTGACTCTTACTCGAATTTCCCTTTCCCCAGAGCGGTGAATACGATCGCCGGGATACCCAAGAGTATAGCAGGCACAACAAACACTAATCCGGCAATGAAGCCACAAATTGCGCCGG